>ERZ1673702.501-NODE-501-length-55056-cov-12.670951_pt1 | contig 55056 bp, 50 predicted proteins | sample MGYA00580232_ERZ1673702 | MGnify/ENA primary metagenome ERZ1673702 (study PRJEB41218, sample SAMN15661792) | gut metagenome | host: Homo sapiens | place: Canada: London | collected 2015-08-20/2019-03-30 | study: EMG produced TPA metagenomics assembly of... | reverse complement strand
TCCGAAGATTCAAATCGTCGGAACTTATGCGCCCCCATTTGGCTTTGAAAAGGATAAAAAAGAGTTAAATCATATTAATCAAATGATTTCTGATGTGAAACCGGATTTGCTGGTTGCGTGCTTTGGTTGTCCTAAGCAGGAAAAATGGATTTATGAGAACATCGGAAAGTATGATGCAAAAGTTTCAGTATGTGCAGGTGCAACGGTGGATTTTCTGGCCGGAAATGTGAAACGTGCACCACGCTGGATGAGTGAACATGGTCTGGAGTGGTTCTATCGCTTTTTACAAGAACCCAAACGGATGTTTAAAAGATACTTTGTTGATGACATAAAGATACTGAAGCTCATAAGTAAATATAGGTAAGTACAAATGGAACTAAATAAGAAGAATGTGCTGTTTTTAACAAGAACTATGAAGCTTGGCGGAACAGAAAATGTCATTCTGCAATTATGTGAAATACTTAAGCCACAGGTGAACAAGATTGTTGTTTGCTCTTGCGGTGGTGTGAATGTGGAAAAATTGCAGAAAATGGGAATTAAACACTATATGATTCCTGATATCGAAGAAAAATCTCTGAAAACTTTTCTGACAACATATAAAGTTATAAGTAAAATTGTAAAAAAAGAAAGCATTACTGTTATACATACCCACCATCGAATGGCAGCATTCTATGCACAAATAATAAAATATCGGTACAGAGTACCAGTGATTTGCTCAGTGCATGGAGAATTTTATGACAAAAAACTATTGACAAAGGTTGCATATGGTCATAGTCAAATTGTGGCGTGTGGGGAAAAGGTAAGAGAAAATCTTGTTGATTGGTTCGGTTTAAAAAAAGATAGAGTTGTCGTGCTGAGAAATGCAGTTGAAAAAGATGAAAGATATAACCCGATTGAGGAGATTGAAAAACTCCGGAGCGAAAACTTTAATTGTTTTATTGTAGGCTATGTCGGGAGAATTTCACGCGAAAAAGGCGTTGATGCATTAGTTCGGGCATTGGCGAAAGTAGTAACGAAAAAAAAAGATATATATTTGGTCATTGCTGGAGATGGAGATTTTTTTAATGATGTGAAATCATTGTCAGCTGGAATGGGCCTAAATGATAATATTGTTTTTCTCGGATATAGAAATGATCCTCAGAATGTGATACAACAAGTGGATTCAGTGGCCCTTTGCTCATATACGGAAGGGTTGCCGTTAACGCCTATTGAGGCGTTTGCACACGGTAAACCCATGATAGCTACTCCGGTAGGAGGAACCGTTGAAATAGTAAAAAATGAAATTAACGGTGTTATCGTATCACCTGGAAATATCGATGAAATAGCAAGTTCTATTTTAGATTTGGCATGTGACAAAGAAAAATATTTGAAGTTAGCTCGGAATGCTGAAAAATGCTACTATGAGGAATTTAGCTATGAAATATTTGAGTCACAAGTACTGAGTTTGTACGAAAATTTGTAAGATGCGATGGGAGAAAAGAGGCAGTATGAGAGTTCTGATTATGCACAATGCAATACCAGAATATCGCATTCCGTGGTTTAAAATAATCAATCAATCATGTGAGGCAAAATTTGTTTTTACAAATTATAAATTGACACAGAAACTATATCATTTTGACATCGATTATCAAGCAATCGATGATTTGAACTATCTAATTATGGGTCAAAAGCAAGCATTTATCTTTGATGCATATAAAGTTTTATCAGAAATGGATTCGTTTGATTTTGTTGAATTTCCTCCAACAGACTCCATAAAAGAGTTTCTCTTGAGTTTATTGGTGATGATAAAATGCAAGATATCACATATAAAAACAGGCTATTTTTGGGAAAAATGGGAGGCACCACTTAGAAAGCAACCTTTAAAACGAAGATTAATTAATTTTTTGATGAATATGGCAGCCGGATTGATCTATAGACATGCAGATTTGATATTCGCTGGAAGTCAGTCAAGTAGAGAGTACTTTATTAAACACGGCGTTGAGGAAGAAAAAATTGTTGTGCTTCCGGATGCTTGTGAAACGCCATACTGTGCGGCAGAGGATTTGAGAAAAAAGTATGGAATTACAAGTGACAAGAAAGTGATATTATATTTTGGAAGATTGCTAGTTCAAAAAGGCCTACATATTTTGCTTGATGCTTTAAATGAGTTGCCGGATAAAAATGATTATGTGTTAATTGTTGCGGGTGACGGAGAAAATCGTGAGCATTGCGAAAAATTAATTGCAGAGTACAAACTTGAAAATGTTATCATGTGTGGATGGGTGAATCCTAATGAACGATTGAATTATTTTCAAAGTTGTGACATCTTTGTTTTTCCTGGAACATTTTACGAAGGTAGAGTAGATGTTTGGGGACTTACCCTAGTAGAAGCTATTCAGAATAGAAAAATAGTGATATCTACAACTGCTGTTGGAAGCGCGAAGGATTTAATAAAAGACGGTGTAAATGGATATCTACTGGATGCAGAAGACGAGAAAAAGTTGGTGTATGAATTGGCTGATGCTATAGATAAATGTGATTCTACTTTAAAGGATAAAGCAGCTGAGTATGACGAGAATTTGTCAAAGAAATACTCGTTTGCAAATATGGCAGAAGTATATGTAAATGAAATTTCCGAAATCTGCAAATAGTTGAATCCTTAGAACAGGAGTGAAATGTCGATGAAAGGGTTATATATAACAAGTCAAAACCTGGAGGATGCAACATCAGGTGTAAATAAAAAAATTCACATGCAGATTAAAGCGTTTAAGCGATTAGGTGCGGATGTTGAAATTCCAAATCTATCAGCGGAGAAAGAAATTGATAAACTTGTTCGCAGATTGCCGCTCGTGAAATCTGAGTTTGAAAGAAAATTGTCTAAATTACTCTTAGATCATGAATATATGAAAGATGTTGAATTCGTTTATATTCGACATCCGATGCTATCAGTTCAGTTGCTGAATATAATAAAAAAAATGAGTGACATGGGACTGTATGTCGTATATGAATTTCCAACGTTTCCGTATGATAAAAATAGCGACAAGCTATCTGCAAAAGCTTCACTAATTAAAGATAAATGGTCAAGGGGAAAGCTCTACAAGTACGTGAATTTAGGTGTGAATTATTCTGGATTTAATGAAATATTCTCAATCCCATGCTTAAGTATTTCAAACGGAATTGATACGGATTCAATTACACCTCACAAAAAATCAAGTAATGATAATTCGATAAGTTTTATAGGGGTGGCTTTATTGGCAAAATGGAATGGATATGATCGTTTGATTAAGGCCATAAAAAGATATAATAGTGAAGAAAACTCGCTTAAAGTTCAATTTCATATTGTTGGTAACGGAGACATATATGACGAACTAAATCAACAAATCAATGAAGAACAGTTGGAAAATTGCGTTTTTATGCATGGGTATATGTCCGGAAAGGAGTTGGATGACTTATATAATCAATGCGATATCGGTGTCGGAACATTGAACCCGTCACGAAAATATAAAAATCATATTATGTCATCCTTGAAAACTAAGGAATACACTGCAAAGGGAATCCCTTTTATTAAGGGAGATATTGATGATGTTTTTGATAAAAACAATCCGGACTTTGTTTTTAATGTCAGCGATGATGAAACGCCAATTGATATCAATAAAATAGTTGAGTGGTATAATACATTGCTTAGCAGTCGTGGAGAACAAGAAATTGTAAAAGAAATGAGAGGCTTTGCACGATCAATGTTGTCATGGGAAAAGCAGCTATCTCCTGTTGTAGAAGCTATAAAGGAAAACACAAATGCATAAATCGATATATTTAATAAAAAGAGCGGTCTTTAAATTATTCCCTCATCTTATGAAATCAACGGATTATGTGGAATGGCTTAAATATCATAATATTCAAGTCGGAGAAGGAACATATTTTTTTGGCCCTGCGAGTACAGAAGTAGATATTCAGCGGCCTTGGATGCTTCATATAGGAAAGTACTGCAAAATTACATCGGGAGTAAAAATATTGTGCCACGACTATAGCCGCAGCGTATTGAGACGTGTTTATGGTGATATTGTTGGTGAAGCAGGTTACACATACATCGGTGACAATGTTTTTATTGGTATGAACTCCATTATCTTGATGGGAAGTCATATAGGTAACAATGTGATTATTGGAGCCGGAAGTGTTGTATCAGGAAACATTCCTGATAATTCCGTAGTGGGGGGGTCCCAGCCAAAGTTATCCGATTGTTAGACGAGCATTATAAAATAAGAAAGGAACGGACATTATCTGAGGCTGGTCTGTATATTTCCTGCTATGAAAAAATGTATAAGCATCTTCCTAGTGAAAGCGAAATGGGACCTTTTTGGCAATTATTTATGCCACGAGATATCTCAGAGCTAAGAAAGAAAGGTATCTTCACCACATTGAGCGGAGATAATGAAAGTGAAATATTGGATACATTTTTATCTACAAAGCAGGTGTTCAACTCGGTTGAAGATTTAAAATGTCTAAATTATATAGAACATGATTAACATAAAACGATATCTGACAAATCGCTTGAATGATGTGTCGGCCTTTTTTACAAAAGCTTATGTTGAAAACACTAAGCTGTCAATCGGCGTAAATAAATCTGAAGAAAGAAATCCGAAGATAATTGCGTCATTAACAAGCTATCCGGCTAGGTTTGACATTTTAAGCGTGACAATCAAGAGCATTCTACTACAGTCAATGAAAGCCGATAAGGTTATTCTTTGGCTTGGTTCGGATTCAAAAAATGCTGAACTGCCAGGCAATATTGTTGAATTAAAAAAATATGGGCTAGAAATACGTCTGGTGGATGACAATATTATGCCACATAAAAAGTATTTTTACGCGATGCAGGAATTTCCGAATGACATTATAATAACATTTGATGATGATGTCGTGTATTCGCCGTTTACAATATCATCGCTTATTAAGACGCATTTTGCTTTTCCAGAATGTGTGTGTGCAAGAAGAGTGCATCGGATAATTTTTGAAGATGGCGTGATGATTCCATATAACAAATGGGAGTTTAATTGCACGTCATTAAAAAAACCATCGTATATGCTTTTTGCTACAGGAATTGGAGGCGTGCTATATCCACCAAACTCTCTTTATAAATGTGCGTTGGACATCGAAAGAGTAAAAAATGAATGTCTTAGAGCAGATGATGTCTGGCTTAAGGTAATGGAAATGCTGGCCGAGACTAAAGTTACTTGGACAAGATGCTTGCTCATTGTTCCACCTGATGTAAAACAAAATCAATCCATAGGTTTGGCACAGGGGAACGTTAACAGGAATCAAAACGATATCTATATGATGGAATTAGAAGAAAAGTATCATTATATGAGGACTATTAGGGAGAGTTACGTTGAAAGTCAAGAAAAGTGAATTGATGTTTTATACAGCATATACAATGTATTATATTATGAATATGCTCTATACAACAAGAATTGGTAATTTTTTTGGAGTGATTTCCCTTAACGATTTATCTTTGATTGTCATGCCAATTGTACTTGGCTGTTTGCTAATTACGTTCTTGAAATCCATCAGTAAACGATATTGGTTTGCTTTTGGAACGATCTTTTTTGCTGCGGTAGCAATAGCTTATAATTCCGGTGTGAGAGCCGTGCTAATATCAATTATGTTCATTTTGTGTGCGCGTATGATTGATTTAGAACTTCTTTGTCGTTTTACATTTAAGATGAATACTACTATGGTATTATTATTGATTGCATTATCAATTGCAGGACTAATACCCGGAGAGATAGTAACTAGAGGAAGTATGACACGGTACTCATTGGGTTTTGCATCATCAAATACATTGGCGATGGCCGTTATGAAATCTGTTCTGTTATACTATATAGCACGGCGTGGCAGGATTAGGTTCAGAAATCTCATGGAGATGGCAATATTTTTGGTAATTACATATTATTTTACGGGATCAAGACTGTTTGCCCTTATAGGCTGCATTTTTCTTACTCTTGCTGCTTATGCGATGATTAACCCCAATGCTTATACCAGCAAAAGAGTGTTGGTTGCTGGCGAAGCGATTTTACCTGTCATGACGATTGCTACATTATACTATGGCTCGGTTTACTGGATTAAGCACGATGAACTTTTGGAGCTGAATGAGCTGTTTTCTGGGAGATTGTATTTTATAAATTACTTTTTGACCAATTACGGCTTTTCGACTTGGGGACAGAAAATAGAATTTACGACAGTAAGAGACTCACTTGCGTCCGGAGGAACATGGTTCTCCTTAGATAATTCTTACGCGTATGCTTTGGTTTGTTATGGAACGGTTTTTTTCTTTGTTATGGCAGCAGCATATCTTGTTGAGATCTTTATTATGCACAAAGTTCAACGTAAGGAAATATTTATCTACTTGATATGTATGCTTGTTATTGGTCTTACAGAAAATGGTATCTTCGATGTTACATTTAATTTCGCCCTGTTATATCTTGTGAAAGTCCTTGTATCTGATAAAACAATTATTAGAAAAGAGGTGAAGGAATCTTGAAGAACAACTTCTTAAAAAACTTTATAATAATTGGCGGCGGAACATTCATTTCGATGTTCATAGGTTTTATTACTACTCCAATTATTACAAGAGCGGTTGACCCTAATGCATATGGCGAATATTCGATTTTTACCTTATATTCTAGCATTGCTGTTATGGTGTTATACCTAGGAATGGATCAGTCGCTTGTTAGATTTTTTTATGACAAGGATTCGTTGGATTATAAACGCTCACTATTGCATAAATGTATCCGAGTACCAATACTCCTATGTGGTATAGCGCTGCTTGCTGTCTTTGCAATGGTAAAAACAAATATATGGACTTTCGAATTGGGCAATATAGTGTTGGCACTTTTATGTGTTTATACGTTCATTCAGGTCGTGTATCGGTTTTCATTGCTTTTGGTAAGATTACAATACAAGTCAAAGATATACTCAACATTGAGCATCATTAACAAAATTGTTTATGTTGTATTAGCTTTAGCATTTCTACAGTCAAGGAAATTGGGAGATTCGATATCCTTGATTTTGGCGTTAACTATAGCGGCTGCTGTGTGTCTTTTGGTTAGTATTGCATGTGAAAAATCGTTGTGGTTCGGAAAGACTTCCAAGAACGATCAATGCGAAATTGACATATCATCTCTAGTGAAATATGCATTTCCATATGTTTTCTCTATGGGAATAACAATCTTATTTCAGACTGCAGATAAACTTGCCCTTAATGCGTATGGAACATATTCGGATGTTGGAATTTATTCATCTACGATGACGCTTGTTAATGTGTTTGCAATTGTGCAGACAAGCTTTAACACACTATGGGCTCCGATGGCGGTAGAACACTATAGCAAAGATCCAAATGATAAAAGTCTTTATTATAAGGGAAATCAAATAATTACTGTTATAATGTTTTTTATTGGTCTGACATTGATTTTGTTTAAGGATGTGTTTGCCCTTTTACTGGGAGAGAAATATAGAGAAGCGGCATATATTCTTCCGTTTTTGATCTTTAATCCAATAATGTACACGATTTCTGAAACAACTGTTAATGGTCTTGTATTTATGAAAAAGAGCAATTATCAGGTTGTGGTTGCAATAGGAGCTTGTGTTGCAAATATTATTGGAAATACGGTTCTAGTGCCTAAACTAGGCTGCAAGGGAGCGGCAATATCAACAGGATTGTCGTACATTATATTCTTTACGTTGAGAACGGTTTTGTCTAATAAGTGCTTTTACGTGGATTTCAAGTTAAAACGATTTTATATATTGACCTTGCTGACTGTTCTCTATGCAGGGTATAGCACATTTTTTCCATTTGGACTTTATTCCATCATTGGATACGCGGTCTGTGTGGCCTCCATTTTGATTATGTATGAGCCAACGGTGTTATTTTGCTTTTAATACATATATAAAACAATTGAAGGATTTAAGTTTAAATATGAGAATCGATAAAATACTAGCGTTGCCACGTTCACTAATTTTAAATATTGCTCTATTTGGATGGGGGGGGTAAAATGCCCAATCATTTTTTCAAATGACACAAAAATAACGGGGCTAAAACGAAACAAGATCCTTATGGATGAAAAGAAATTTGGAATCGTATCGATTGGTTTTCATGGCTCGGAGGGTTTAGAAAAAAATAGAACCAGTATTATCATTAAGGAGGGAATCATTCGATTTAAAGGAAAAGCTAACCTTTCTTCTGGAACGTCAATTAGAGTTGATGCTGGGAATCTTATCTTTGGAAACGAATTCTCGTGTAACAATAATTGCTTCTTCTCGTGCAGTGCAGGAATCACTTTTGGCGAGGATGTTCTCCTTGGATGGAATATCAATGTGCGTGATTCTGATGGCCATGTGATATACAAAGATGGCATTCAAAAAGAATCGCTAAAGCCTGTTAGCATAGGTGATCATGTGTGGATTGCCTCTTTTGTGGATATACTTAAGGGTGTTGTGATACCAGATGGATGTGTTATTGGATATAGAAGTTGCTTAACTGGTTTGTATACAAGCAAAAATTCGTTAATAGCAGGATATCCAGCGAGAGAAATTCAAGGAAATATAGAATGGAAACATTAAAATATGGGTAATTGTATAAGTGAGCCGAAATATAGGATAGCAGAGTGCGATATAATACGAGGAATTATAATCGTATTTGCAGTTATTGGACATAGTGGAGAATGTGTTCTGCACGATATAATATTCCTTTTTCATATGCCATTATTTTTTGTGTTTTCTGGATTTCTTCTTGAAGGTAATAGAGGCAAAGAATATTTGACTTACAAGGCGAAAAGATTACTTATACCATATGTAGGATATCTTCTGGTTGATTTCTTACTTGTACGACGTGATTATTCGATGAATTCGCTTATTCATGCATTTTACGGTGGACGAGCATTTTCAGGCGTGTATTGGTATATAACCTGTTTTCTTTTTACATTGGCCATATTCTCCCTTTTGCTAAAACTCTATCCGGATAAAAAGGTAAAACGGTTTATTTTAATCGGGGGGCAGCCGTAATTGAGTCCCATCTTGTGGCAAAAATTCCTCTTCTTCAGTATCCGGGGATACCGTGGAATTTAGATGTTTTATGGATGGCATTAGTGTATGTTGGAATTGGGTATTTCTATAAGAGTTTAATCAGAGAAATAATAGAAGATGACTCTATGTGTTTTGATATGCTAGTAGTAGGAATTGCAATAATCCTTGGAATATTCGGATTCTTTAACTACCGCGAAGGATATTTCTTTTACTATTTTGATATGAAACCAGTTTATTATAAAGAATTACTCAGTGCGATTCTAATTCCATGCTCGTTTGGCATTGTGCTAGTGCGCGGGGTTCATGGGCTTGTCAGAATAAAATGCCTAAATAGGATGCGTAAGCTAAGCGAATTGTGTGGAAGAGCAACGATTCCAATTATGTTTATGCATATGCTGCTCAATCATTGGCAAAATACTATTGGATATGGGAAACTAATATATACTATAATCGGTGTCGGAATTCCAATCTTAGTTGTGGACGGTATTCTTTGATGAGAAAGCTATTCGGGTTGCCAAAATTGGAAAGCGAAAACTTTTGAGTCAATAATGATTATGTTTTTCTTTATAGAATTTTGAGGAAAATACTTATGATAGAGAATTATTTGTATGATGTGAAGCGGGGGGGGACAAGACCGAGATACATTTTTAAGTAAAAAAATGACTATACAATTGAAAGGAATCGCTACGTTGATGGTTTTTGCATCACATATACCACAAGTGGCGAATCTTCCAACAGGCGTTGCAAATTTATTGGCTCCAATGGGATATCATGGAGTAGCTATATTTCTGTTTCTGTCTGGCTATGGATGCTATATTTCCCTTGAAAAAAATCGGAATATTGTTAAGTTCGTCAAAAAGAGAGCTAGAGCTATTCTGCCGTCCTTGATAGTGGTGACAGTTATTGCTGCTATAGTGAATTACATAGTAAACGGAATATCTTATTCTCCATTGGAACTTATTTTGAATTCGTTGGGTCTTTCACATGGGATTTTGCAACTGACATGGTACATTGAATTTCAGTATTTCTGCTATATGGCGAGCTGTGTGATTAGTAAGTGTATCAAGTGTGAGCATAGAGCGATATCTTTTGTTGCGTTGGCGATTGCTATATATATTCTTAGTGTCACTGTGCATGGAGCAAACCTTTGGGGCTTAAATTACGCATCTTACTCTATTGGTATGTGGGCGGCTTTATATCGCAAAAAAATATTGAAGTTTATTAATATGTGCTCAGGATATAAGATGTTACGTATATTTGCGGAATGTCTTTTCTTGTGGATGGGTTTGTTCGGAACAACATATTTCTTTTTGCATAATCCCACCGAATTGGTGTTGCGCAATATATTAAAGGGAACGATTTCAAGTGCTTTTGTTTTTGCGCTGTGTAGTTTGATCGGTTTGGTCAACCAAAAAACATGCAGACTGCTAGAATATATTGGAACAATCGCGTATGAGGTTTATTTAATTCATGGAATATTCGTTTTCGTTATTCCAACGGTGTTAAATAATAGCCTTTTTCGTGTGACTCTAATGTTGCTATTTTCTGTATTTATGGCAGGTTTAACAAAAAGAGTAGAGAGTCGATTTCTTTGACTCTTGAACATTTTAAGCCATGAGGGAGGAAAACAAAACTATGGGAAGATACTTTGGAACCGATGGTTTCCGTGGTGAAGCCGGTATTGATCTGACTGCCGACCACGCTTATAAGGTTGGCCGCTTCATTGGCTGGTATTATAACGCCTTGCGCCAGCGCAACGGCGACAACGAGCCTGCACGCATTGTAATCGGCAAGGATACCCGCCGTAGCTCCTATATGTTCGAGTATAGCCTGGTTGCTGGTCTGACCGCTTCCGGTGCAGATGCTTACCTGCTGCACGTCACCACTACGCCTTCTGTGGCCTACATCGCTCGCGTGGATGACTTTGACTGTGGCATTATGATCTCTGCCAGCCATAATCCCTACTACGATAACGGCATCAAGCTGATCGACTGCTATGGTGAGAAGATGCCGGAGGAAATCTTGCTGTTAGTCGAGGATTACATTGACGGAAAGCTCCATGTGTTCGACAAGGACTGGCCGGAGCTGCCCTTTGCTCACCGTGAGCACATTGGCTGCACTGTGGACTATGTGTCTGGTCGTAACCGCTACATGGGCTATCTGATCAGCCTCGGTATCTACTCCTTTAAGGGTGTCAAGGTCGGTCTGGACTGTGCCAACGGCTCCAGCTGGAACATTGCCAAGTCTGTGTTTGATGCTCTGGGCGCAGATACCTACGTCATCAACAACAAGCCGAACGGTCTGAACATCAACAACAACGCTGGCTCTACTCATATTGAGGGTCTGCAGAAGTTCGTGGTAGAGAACGGTCTGGATGTCGGCTTTGCTTTCGATGGTGACGCTGACCGCTGCCTGTGTGTGGACGAGAAGGGCAACGTTGTCACCGGTGACCACATCCTGTACATCTACGGCTGCTACATGCAGGAACACGGCGAGCTGACGAACAACACGGTGGTCACCACGGTCATGTCCAACTTTGGCCTGTACAAGGCTTTTGATGAGCAGGGGATTGGCTACGCAAAGACCGCCGTAGGCGACAAGTACGTCTACGAGTACATGGCTAAGAACGGCTGCCGTATTGGCGGTGAGCAGAGCGGTCATATCATCTTCTCCAAGTACGCCAGCACCGGCGATGGTATCCTGACCAGCCTGAAGATGATGGAGGTCATGCTGGCCAAAAAACTGCCCATGAGCAAGCTGGCTGAGCCGCTGAAGATCTATCCGCAGGTTCTGGAGAATGTCCGCGTCACCGATAAAAAGGCCGCACAGAACGACCCGGCGGTGCAGGAAGCAGTCAAGGCAGTGGCCGAGGCACTGGGCGATACTGGTCGCATTCTAGTGCGCGAGTCCGGTACTGAGCCTCTGGTGCGCGTGATGGTGGAGGCACCTGACCACGACACCTGCCAGAAGTATGTGTCTCAGGTTGTAGAGGTTATCAAGAGCAGAGGTTATACTGTCTGAATGCAGCTTTGATACCATAATACGGGTTGATGTATATTTCACCTGTGCACTTGAAAAATTGATTTTAAAGGATTATATTTGAGCCGTGAGAAATTTCTCACGGCTTTGTTACTCGAAACTTTGTACACCTCTACGCAATGAGCGGCAGGCAACGGTCTTAAGACTGGCTGAGATGGGAAGGAAAAGGTAGGGATTCTACTATGAAGTTATATCATAAAATTTTTAAGAGCCGTGATGATATGTCAGTGTATCTTGAAAATATGGATCCACTTATCTCATATGACGAAGAACTTTTTAATCGTTTAACCAGTGCCCGTAATACGGATGAGCTTCATGATGCAAAGTGCGCTGTTTTGAGAGACTTCCATGATATATATACTTTTGACGCAAGTGATGCGGAATTCCCAGAACCTGTAGGACATTTTGATGACGAGGGAGAAAAGATCAAGTTTATCCGGAAGAAAATATCGCTGCAGGACATAGCTTTCTATCTTGGCAGCGTGTACAAAAAGTACCATTATATAATTTATCAGACGTATAATAGATTGCCGGAGATCGAATTGAAAAGGCTGACGATAGATTATAACGAGATATACCGAAAAGCAATGGAGGATTACATTGCAGCACTCGTCACTGGGGGACAGCACGCTGTGACAGCCAGTTTCGTATTGCCATCACTAATTGAGCAAGGATTGGGAGTAACACTACAAAATAGAATGCTGTTCAAGTGCATAATGCAGTTGAACGATTTGACGGAAGAAGAAAAGAAAGTAATTGAGCCGTTCTTGCATAATGATAAAGTACTTTTCTATGGGACAGAGAAATTTTCCATGGAAAAGTCATACCGACTCTTTGTGGAAAAAGGTGTCTTAAAGAATGCCCCTGACAATGAAATGATATTGACAGGTTTGGCGCAAAAAGAAAAGAAAAAATTGCCTCGGACGCTGGGCAGATTACTGAATAGCAATTTTGCGAAAGAAGAAATACGCCCGGAATATTTAGAACTTCTGAAAAATTTCTTTGTTGAACTCAATATTAGAAACTGCATCATGCATGGACTGGGAGAAACGTTTGACTATCTTGACATTGGATTAGTAGCCATTATGTTCCAAATGCTGTGGGATATAGTTGAGTGTGAGATATTTAAGGATTAATAGAGAAAATGAGGTGAATTCGACTTGACGATTAAGCTCTTGATGAATCGTATATAAATGTCTACTTATCCATAGAATTTTGGCTATTCTGGTGAAGCAGAACATTATATGGCAGCAATGTTATAAAGATTAGGGAGTGTGAAAAAATGTCGTATAAAGCAAGAGTCTTTAGGGTGTTTATTGCATCGCCAAGCGATGTGCTTTTAGAGCGTGAAATCACTCGAAATGTTTTGGAACAGTGGAATAGTATTAACTCTGAGCGAGAGAAAATAGTGCTTGTTCCGATTGGATGGGAAACAAATGCTGCACCGGAAATGGGGAGACCAGCACAAGACTATATTAATATGGACATTTTAGATACATGTGATGTTGTTATTGGCATATTTTGGACAAGGGCTGGTACGCCTACGAGAAATGCAGCGAGTGGCTCAATTGAAGAAATTCTCAGAGAATCGCCGAAGAGACGGATTACTATGCTTTACTTTTCCAATAAACCTATTCCGCCGAGTAGAGTTGATACTGATCAAACCCTTGAATTAATAAAGTTTAAAAACAAGGTAAAAAAACTATCATACTATGATGTGTTTGAGGATGAAAAAGATTTGGAGAGTAAGCTATATCGACACATTCAAGTGAAAGTTAACGAAGGAAAATTTCGTCCTATGTGGGATTCTGATATTATTGCCGCCAGTGAGAATGACGAAGAGCTTGCGAATCAAATAAACAATCATTTCCCTCTTGTGGCAGAAAATGTATTAAAAAAGATTATTTATCAGGAGCATTCAGATGCGGTTTGGAATGCGATTACGAAAAAATTGATAAAATCTCCATCACATATGTGTGATGCTTTGATTTTCTTGGCCCAGATTGGAGCGTGTAATAATCTCGTTTTTAGAAATGGATGCGTGGAACTTGCCCAAAAGAGTCAACCGGATTTTTGTACTTTTTTAGATGATTTGAAATCGATTAATAGATATGAGTTCGAGAAACTATATAACAGTGAATTGTTGCAAGATGATGAGTTTAAAAAATATTTAAAACGTATTATTAAACGAGATCAAAAAGTTGAGCAGGAAGATGATTAAGATGGTTAAATATTCTTGTCCAAATAAACTGCAAATCAGAAGGATTCACCTCTGATAAAAATTGCTTGATATATGGCTTAGATAAAGCATTACGTGAGTAAACTTGTATAAACAGTTTCCGCAAATCCGGACAGCATGGTTGCTCATCTGCTGGATTTGCGGTGTTACCGCACGAGAATATTCGCCTCTCGGTGGTGATCAGCAGGGACTAAAAAATGAAATGAATATGTAAAAAAGTGAAACAAAAAATGGAGTGATAACATTGAGAAAACAAGTTTATATCAGCGCCGATTATTCGGAATCTGACGGTGATAAAGATGTGGTTGATGAACTAAATAAATGGGGAAATGACGATTATCACAGAGTTGATTTTGTTGACATGTCACAAGTGGCATCTGGAAGTGTATCGAAAGAACCCGATTGCCGTATATGTGATTTGAAAGCTGAATTCAACAGTCAGATTAACGCATCTTCGGCTGTGATTTTCGTTGTCGGATACATGACACGCTACAGGACTGCTGGGCAATCTTGTGGCAGAGTGGGTAAAACAACTCAGTGGGAGGCTTATTGTACACCATATAAGCAAAATACGAATGGAACTAGGTTGTGTAAATATGTAAGTACAGTTCCAACAACGGGGAATAATGTTAGTAGTATAAATAATTATTCTTATCTGAGGCATGAATTTGAACAGGCAGCAAGACAAAAGAAAAATATAATTATTCTTTATAACTCGACGAGATATGAAAACGAATGGCTTCCATCGTATATGAGTGACTATAAGAACGTTGCCAGACCATTTTGGATAACTAATTACTGGGGACAAAGAGTAGGAGATTATTCATACATAAAAGAGGCATTGGGATTTTGATAAAAATATTTTGTAAAAGCGCAACATGGGCATTTGGAATTATCTCGGTAATATTTGCATTTGTTCCGGAATCTTTCTTTCATACAATAAGATGGATTCCGGCGCAAGCTGTCCAAAAGAGTTTGACCGATAAAGGAATTACAGATGTTGAACTTGACACTATAATTTCAAGAATTGTTTGCTATGCTGTTGTTTGGGTTATAGTGACATTGATTTATGCTGTTAGGCATTCGGTAACAATCAAAGGCGATAATTATACGATTCAGGTCAAATATGGCAATTTGCTTAAGGAAACAAATTGTAAGAAAGTAATTAATTTTGATGAGTGCTATACGACACATATTGGACCAAATCCGAGTGATATCAAGGCTTCATCAATTTGTGGCCAGTATATTCAAAGTGTGGGAGGAAGTCTCAATATTCAAAATCTTATTGATAATGCAGAGGTAAAACCAGAGGAGTGTGTTTCGAGATTTAATCATTCGCGAAGCTATAAGCCGGGCAGCACCATTGTGAATGGGGATGCGTTACTGTTGGCTTTTGCAACGTTAAATAAGGCAGGACGTGCAAAATTCTTTACTCAAGATGAATATATTGAGTGTTTATCCGAAATGTGGAAACAGATTGAGGTGCATTGCAGTCAGACGGATGTTTGCGTTCCAATACTTGGTTCAGGACTAACGCTCTTTGAAGGTGCATCCTTATCACAGCAAGAGCTGTTGAACATAATGATCTGGTCGTACAAGCTGAGTCCACATAAAATTAAAGCTCCATATAAGCTTCGGATAATATGCAAAAAGAGCGATGGATTCTCATTGAATGAGATTGATGCCTAAACGGGTTTGAAGGAAGTCAGGACCATTAGGTGCCAGACCCTTGGCACTAAACTGTAAACGCAAAATGAACAAAATGTAACTGAAAAGTCGAATGCTGTCGAACACATGCCTGTATTCGACAAAATAAAGCCGTGTGAATTCATACACGGTAGCTGCTCAAATCTTCACACACCTCTCCGTGGTGAGCAGCAGTCAACGTTTATATGGGCGGCTGAGATGTGAAGGAAAGTCAGGAGGATACACCAACATCACCGTGGTCAAAGAGCAGGAGCAGCCGGACGGAAACTTCCCGACCTGCCCGTACCCCAACCCGGAGATCAAAGAGACTATGGCGCTGGGCATGGAGTATGCCAAGAAGTGCAACGCTGACCTGTTGCTGGCAACTGACCCCGACTGTGACCGTGTGGGCATCGCTGTCAAGAACAAGGCAGGGGAGCACGAGTTGCTGACCGGCAACCAGACGGGTATGCTGTTGTTGGATTATATCTGCAGCCAGCGTGTGAAGCACGGCAAGATGCCTGCCGACCCGGTCATGGTCAAGACGAGCGTCACCATGGACATGGGCGAGCAGATCGCTACCCATTATGGACTGCGTACCATCAATGTGCTGACCGGCTTCAAGTTCATCGGTGAGCAGATCGGCAAGCTGGAAAAGCAGGGCAAGGCAGACAGCTATGTGTTCGGCTTTGAGGAGAGCTATGGCTACCTGACCGGTTCCTACGTCCGCGATAAGGACGGTGTGGATGGTGCTTATATGATCTGCGAGATGTTCAGCTACTATGCCACCAAGGGTATCAGCCTGCTGGATAAGCTGGACGAGCTGTACAAGACCTACGGCTACTGCCTGAATACCCTGCATAGCTATGAGTTCGACGGCAGCGCTGGTTTTGTCAAGATGCAGAGCATTATGCAGGCATTCCGTGGCGATATCAAGGAGTTTGGTGGCAAGAAGGTCGTTAAGTTGCTGGACTACGCGCCGGGTCTGGATGGTCTGCCCAAGTCCGACGTGCTTAAGTTCCTGCTGGAAGACAACTGCTCCATTGTGGTGCGCCCTTCCGGCACTGAGCCGAAGCTGAAGACCTATATTTCCGTCAGTGCGGAGAATAAGGCAGCTGCCGAGAAAGTTGAGGTTGAGGTTGCCAAAGCTGCGGAAAAGTGGTTTCAGTGAATTTTCATAGAATGCTGTTGCAACGGAAAATTTGAATGTGCTACTGTTGAAAAAATATCTTCTGATTGAAAATTGAAGGTTAAAGGTATATATTAGAAACTGTAAGAGGTTGAAAGTACGCGCTTGTGCGGTGAACTTACGGATAAAAGCTATATGAGAAGAAAAAATGTTTATCGATACGTGGTCACGAGATACTCTTGAAACCAGTGTGGCGAGATGCTTGAATCGAACAATTCCAGAAATATATAGTGAAATCGAAAAAGCAGATCAAGTGTCAAGGCAACCAGAAGGAGGGTATGATGCGGATGTCTTTCAGGAAGAGGTGCTAAAATTTGTAAAGACATGCGATTTGGAGTTGCTGAATCAAATTCAGTTTTACCACTTGGCTAGAAGACTGAACATAGATGAAGACGTAGAAGGAAAAAATCTTCAGACTCTCCTCTTAACAGAAAATGCATTTACATCTTTTTTGAGGAAAAGGGGCGTAACTTTTCGAGAAAATGAGCATATCGATGTAATCTATAACGGAATTGTACAAGATATTTCGGAGCACAAACTGGAAGTGAATGTAAATTATCTTTATTCCAGGCTTGGATATTATAAAGAAAACCTTGATTATTATTTTAATGGTTTGGCATTTCATGATCAAATCAAGAAAAATTATTACGCGGATGCGCTTCGAGATGGCCCAGAAATACTGTCAAATTTGAGCAGACTTTTGAATAAGCCTCAATTGATACTGGACTATGAGAAAAGTAGTAGGTATTACTGCTTTGCATACTGCGTGCCAATGAGTGAAATTGTTTTTGAAGATAAGCCAAAGCTGGAAGACGATGCGAAAATGACTTATTTCTTACAGCGGTGCTTTGAACGACTTCACCAATATTGGATGGGTGAAGAAATAACAGGTGATAGCGATAATCCAATTTTAGTGCTAAGAAATAACAAAAATATGAGTGCGGTGTATTTTACCCAAAAAGAACTTGTTGATCAAGAAGTGTTTTGAAAATTAGAAAGTATATTTGAATAAACAAAACTGAACCTTTAAAACTGAAAGGGTCGCATGGAACAATCTGTGCGACTCTTTATTTATAAATGATTTCGATGGTATATATTAAATGGTAAATAAGAGGAAATGCTATGAGAACAGAGTTGATTTATCTGTGGATTGAAAAAGACGAAAATGAATGCTTTGAAAAACAAGGATTTAATTTTTCTCCGAATTTCTGCGTGAAATATGATGCAGTTGAGAAGAAACTACAAATAAAAGAAATAGAAAATATAAATGTATTTCGTGATGCCAATGTTTCAAATGTTACAGCAGTTGTTGGAAAAAACGGAACGGGTAAAACAACGTTGATGCAGTATATAACTGCGCTGAATGATATACAGTCCTCTCGCAAAATGGAAATAAAGTATCCCGAAAAAAGATATTCGGATAGAAAAAATCGATTTCTTGCGGTATATTTAAAAGACGGAGAAAGCACGTTTGACATTGTGAACTTGACAGGAAACACGATTGAATATAGTGGAAGAAAGTATGAAAATTTTGAATTTGAACGATCTGTAAATGAAAGCTATACAAAAAATATGTCGCATATATATTTTTCCAATAGTGCATACATAAATCATGAAAATTTGAACCTGCGACAGAATGAAATTAATTATATTACCTTGACCGATGCTGCCCTTGATGTACTGCAACGTGAATTTTATAAGAGAATTTATGGCGTTGACGATAACATTAAGAAAAATGCAGATGAGACGCCATTTAATATACTGGAAAATTATTATGTGTCGCAGGAAAATAATCAGGCGTTCCAAAGCCTTCTAGACGTTTTCTATTATTTGAATCAATATAAAAATGGAGGTGAATTTTGCGGAAAGAGAATCAAAGAAGTCGATGTAAGCATTGAGTTTTCCGACATGAGAGAAGATGGCGATGATGAAGAAAGCCGAGATAAACAGGAAAAAATGCCTTTTAGAGATCCATTTGAAGATGGAAAAAGAATGGCCTGGAAAATTAGAGATAAAATGATAATCAGTGATTTCTGGGACGTTTTGATTTGTAATCTCGTGTACGAATTAGGTGCGAGCTTTGCGGAGTTTAGTGAAAGACTTTTTGGAAAAGTTGAATATAGCTCAAATGAAGTACTTTATATATGTGAACGATTTATAAATGAGCAATGCATGGATGAACGAAAAAGATACTATGCTCATGCCATACGGGAAATTAAGTCCTTTGGAATCTACTTCAAAAAGAATAAGGTTACGGGGACACTGAAAAATGGATTTGTAAAGCTTGATATAGCCGTATTCGATGATTTGCAAAGATGTCTTCAATCTGGAAATAGCATGATTTTAAAGTATATGAAGATCCAGAATTTAAAAATGTCTTCAGGGGAAAGAGCATTTTTAAATATGATGTCACGAATTTATTTTTCGGCGCATATAAGAGAGTTCCTGCCAGACAAGAGCTTCCAGTGGGAAGAGAGCATCCTTTTGATAATAGATGAGATTGACCTGTATCTTCATCCTGAATGGCAAAGAATTATCGTAAGTGAATTACTAAATATCGTCAAAGACCAGTTCCCTAATAACTATTTTCAAATTATAGTTACAAGTCATTCGCCAATTGTATTGTCGGATATTCCAATAGAAAATTCTATCTATTTGGATAGAAATGCTGATGGATTAACTCGGCAAGTGCAGCGTAACGAACAAACGTTTGGTGCTAATATTCATGCGCTATATCAAAATGCATTTTTTCTGAATGATGGATTGGCTATGGGAAAATTTGCACAAGAAAGAATCAATATATGGATTGAAGAGGCAGAAAAAGCGAATCCGCAAAAGATGAAGCAGATAATCAATATGATTGGAGAACCTTTAATCTGTAGAGAACTCAGAAAGATTATTGGACGGCGGCAGGAAACAATAAGAGAAAAGGCAAAAAATGAAGAACATATGATGATGCTTCGATTTCTAAAACAGCAAAAAGCAGAAATTGAACGACAAATTAAGATATTGGAGGAAGAATACAGTGATTAAACTTTCACCAATTTCAGATAATTTAAAAAAGGAATATTTTGAGAAAATATCAGAAGATTTTGAGATCTTTCTAGAAAGCCTGAAAGACAAAGAAAATACGCAAGATCTTAATGAAATTAAAATTACAGAGTATAAGAGAGAGGTTTTAAAAATCTATAAATATCTTGAAGATTCAAACGGGGAAAATTGGAAATTAGATAAGGAAAAAATAAAGAAGCTCTTAATAGGTGATTTGAAGGAACTTCTTCGGGCCATGGATTACATCGGACCTATAACGAGCAAACGGTTAAAAGACAAGTTTGGAGAATTTTATAAAAAAATATCGAACCGTGACTTTTTGCAAGAATGGGCGTTAAAGATAGGTGTTACAGTGTGTCCGTATTGCAATCGAAATTTTATCTTTACGGTCCCGAGACATACAGGAAACGGTGGGGTTCGTCCGGAGTACGATCATTTCTTCCCCAAATCTAAGTATCCGTATTTGGCAGCATCAATGTATAATCTTATTCCGTCTTGTTCAGTCTGTAATAAAGCAAAGAGTAATAGGAATAGCTATAAAAATCACGAAGTTCAATATTTGTACCCGTATGAGGAGGGGTATGGTGAACAAATTGTGTTAAAAATAGAGGATAAAAATAAACCAACGGATAAGGTCACCGCATGGCTTGGATCAGCAGAGGAATATACAGTGTATCCAGAGTGTTCAAAAGAAGTTGACTCCGAAAAGAAGAAAAGAGTGGAAAATAGTTGGGAGATGTTCAAACTTGGTCCTCTCTACGAAAAGCATAGCGACTACATCCGGAATATTCTTCAGGCTAAACAAATCTATACCGAAGAGTATCTTGAACAGTTAGTGAAAAACTTTCCGAGTGCATTTGACAGTATGGATGATTTAAAGAATATGGTTTATTTCAATTACCTCGATGAAAAAGACTGGGGTAAGCGTATCCTAGCAAAACTGACGCATGATCTGGAAGCGGACAATCCATAAATATTCCTTTTAGCGAATCAATTCGTAAAAATATATTGAAATCTTCTGTGCAGCATGCTATAGTTTGCTTACAAAAATAAATTTTGGAGGTGTCCCATATGCCCCGTCCCAAAGGAAGCAAGAACAAGACCAAGACCGTAAAAGCAACCGTTGACTTTGCTGCACAGATTGCCGAAAAGCAGTCCGCAAAGGAAGCCGTTGCCGCTGAAATTGCATCCATTACCGCAAACATCGATACTCTGAAAGCTGACCTGAAAACCAAGAAGGCAGAATTGAAATCTATCGACAAGGAAATCGCCAGAATCGAAGCTAAAAAGGTCAAAGCTGAAACTAAAGCAACGGAATCCGCAAAGAAAGCTGAAGCGGAGGACGTGCTGAAAAAGCTGTTGGCAAGCGGTGTAAGCGCAGACGAGATCCTCGCAAAGCTGAAATAAACTTTTCAGACCTCAAACCGTGTGGGTGTGGTTGCAAAATTCCATCCATGCGGTTTTATAATAGAACGATTGTTTTATATCGAACAATAATATACCTGTTTTTTATTCCATAGTCCAAAATTACATCCGGTGAAATTATAGTAAAAGAAGGGCAGGGGAGAGCACAGGCAAAGTCGGGACTGAGCAAATAAACAGCAATGAACAGCACGGATAAGAAGTAATCAAGTCCGTCTACAGATTAAAACACCTTCAATCGATTCAAAATTTATTCTTCAAAAAATCAGCAATAACCCATCACTCAATTCCGTCCATCAATACACCCATCAATCCATCATCCAACCCCTTATCACACCCACCCTGAGGAGCGCATCTGGGCAGGGCGAACGTCCCCGGGTCCCGGACGCTCCGAAGATCGAACACGACAAGATGAAACAATTTTACATGATTGACATGGAGCGAAAAAGATGGTAATATTATCTTATCAAAAAAGTGCGAATCCCTCTCGCTCGCGAAGGAAAAATCTCTCTCGCAATGAGAAATCAAACGATACAACGAACAAAAATCGACTTTGCCGAAGGCTGGCAGACACGAGGGACTTAAAATCCTTTTCTGAAGACAGAGTATGGGGTTGCCCCCGCTGGAGACATTGAAAATCTCAGAATTGTTCGTTGATTCGAATGATTGTCGGACTTTCTTTTTGCTCTGCTTTCTGGAAGCTTTGGAGAGGTGAGAGAAATCATTCTTGCATAGACGATGCCGTATGGACGCGTTTACAAGAACCTTTCCATGCGGGGCCATAGTGAAATATTTTTATATCAAACAGACTGCCCCCAAAGTAGCGCGATTTGATGCGAGCTACTTTGGGGGCAGTTTTACGCTTTGCGGGGGATGGGCGGGGCGCTATCGTCCGTAAGGCCAAGAATATAATCGGTACTGGTATGGTAGAGACCGGCAAGCTGGATCAGCACCTCGGTGGGGATATCCCGCTTGCCGGTCTCGTAATTGGAGTAGCAGACCTGTGTGCATTTCAGATACGCCGCAACATCCTTTTGCAGCAGATCACGATCCTCCCGCAGATCCCGGATACGTTGATACATGGTATTTACCTCAAAGGCTTTATTTAAGGTAAAGTATAGGCATAACGAAATGTTATATTGACATATAAAACAAAATGTTATATCATAGTATCGCGCCGGGAACAGCTGTGAATCTCCGGCGCAAAAGGGGAGAGCATCATGAAACTGGAATTCCGGCAGACGGTGACCTGCAACCACCTTACGCTTGCAAGGGTCTGCAAAACTATCGACTGGCAGCAGCCACTGCCCCGGTGCGGAGAATATGTGGCCGGGCTGGATACGCTGGACGGCGAACCGGAACTGCCGGTGCGCAAACTGCTGCACCGGGTACAGGACGGCAGATGCCTTGCGGAGCTGCCGGGCTTCAACATTGCGCAGCTGAGGCTTTCTTACCGGGAGCTGGAGCAACTGGCAGCAAAAAAAGGCTGGACGCTGCAAAAGCTGTAAAAAACTTAAATTTCCCTCTTGCATTCTGGCCGATTCGTGCTATAATAATAGGGCAATCGTTTCCAAGGCCGCTCGACGGGGTAGCCGATATTGAAGGTTGTGATGGGCACATACATTAAATATGGCCCCAATAAGTCAGAACCAGAAATGAGGTGAAAAGAATGAAACAGGGTATCCATCCGAACTACGTTGACTGCACCATCACCTGCGCATGCGGCAACGTCATCAAGACTCGTTCCACCAAGCCCGAGATCCACGTCGAAGTTTGCTCTAAGTGCCATCCTTTCTACACTGGCAAGCAGAAGCTGGTTGACACCGGCGGACGTGTTGAGCGCTTCAACAAGCGTTTCGGCCGTAAGTAATTATAGGCTATCTCATGCCGCTTCCTTCGGGAGGCGGCATTTTTGCGTTTCGCGGTGGCAAATATTTCGCTTTCCCACACAGGATTGTCTTAATTTAAACACATTTTCCGTCTAAACTATAGCAGTTCCAAACCGGAAAGCGCTGGTTCTACGCCGCTTTCCACAAAACAGCTTCTGAAATAAAAGGAGAGTTTGCTGTGATCGAAGTTTCTCACCTGAGCAAGTCCTACGGCAGCCGCCCTGCTGTGCAGGATCTCTCATTTACGGTGCCGGACGGCCAGATCTACGGCCTGCTGGGGCCAAACGGCGCGGGCAAATCCACCATTATGAATATCCTTACCGGCTATCTGGCGCCCACCGAGGGCGAGGTAAAGGTAGCCGGCTTCCGTCTGCCTGAGCAGGCGCAGCAGGCTAAAGCCTGTGTAGGCTATCTGCCGGAGCAGCCGCCGCTCTACCCGGAAATGACTGTGCAGGAGTATCTGGACTTTGTGGCAGAGCTCAAGGGAGTCAAGCGTGCGCAGCGCAAACAGCAGGTACTGGCCGCTGCCCACCGCACCGGGCTGGAAGAAGTGCTGCCCCGGGTCATCCGCAGCCTGTCCAAGGGCTATCGTCAGCGGGTGGGCATCGCGCAGGCGCTGCTGGGCAGCCCGCAGCTTATCATTCTGGATGAACCCACCGTAGGGCTGGACCCCGCGCAGGTCATCGATATCCGCAACCTCATCCGGGAGCTGGGCAAGGCGCACACGGTCATCCTGTCCAGCCACATCCTCAGCGAGGTGCAGGCGGTATGCCAGCAGGTGCTCATCCTCTCTAAAGGCCGTCTGGTGGCGGTAGGCAGCCCGGAGGAGCTGGGCGAGACCCTGAACCCGGGCAGCCGCCTGCGTGCCACCGCGCAGGGCGAGCCCGACACCGTGCTGGCCGCTGTGCGCAGCGTGCCGGGCATCTGCAAGGTAGAACTGGAAAGCGCTGCGGACGGTCAGGTCACCTTTACTGCCGAGAGCGAGGACGCCGCCGACCGCCGCGCTGCTGTGTCCCGGGCACTGACCGAGGCCGGGTGCACTGTGCTGGCACTTGCCACCGAGAACCGCAGCCTTGAGGAGGTATTCCTTGCGCTGACCGAAAAAAAGCCGGAGCAGGAAGCCCCGGCAGAAGGGGGGGAGAATTGAGATGCTGGCCATCTTTAAACGAGAACTCCGCAGTTGCTTTCACGGCATGATCGGTGCGGTGCTTACCGCCTTTATGCTGGCGGCTACGGCTATCTATTTTGTGGCGCTGAATCTGGGCTATGGCCTGCCGGATTTTGGCTACTACACGCTGTACCGCACCATTTTTGTGTTGCTGCTCTACATCCCGGTGCTCACCATGCGCTCCTTTGCCGAGGAGCGCCACAGCCGCACCGACCAGCTGCTGCTCACAAGCCCGGTGTCGGTGGGCGGCATCGTGCTGGGCAAATATTTTGCCCTTTGCGTCATTTTTGCGCTGCCCTGCCTTGTGGATGCGGGCATGATCCTTGTGCTGAAAGCACTGGGCGCTACCGGCACCAGCACGCTGGCCAATTTTTCTGCCCTGCTGTGCTATTACCTCATGGGCTGCGCCGCCATTGCTATCGGGGTGTTCCTTTCCAGCCTGACCGAAAACCAGATCATTGCCGCCGTGTCCGGTGTGGCGGCGCTGCTGCTGACTTATATGATGCCCAGCCTGCGCACCATGTTCACCACTGGCAGCGCGGTGGCGCTGGCACTGTTCACCGCCATTGCCGCCGTGCTCAGCGTGGTGGCGGGGCTGCGCAGCAAAAGCTTTACGCTGGGCTGCCTTTCCTTTGCGGGGTGCTGCGTGGCGCTTACGGCGCTGTTTCTGCTCAAGAGCAGCTGGCTGACCGAAGCCTTCAGCGCGGTGCTCAACGCCCTGTGCCTGTTTATCCCCTTTGAAGAATTTGTCAACAGCAGCTTTTCCATTCCCACACTGGTCTACTACCTGACCGTGGCGGCGGTGTTCCTGTTTTTCACCGCACAGGGCTTGGAAAAGCGCCGCTGGAACTGAGAGGAGGCCATAACGATGAAATGGAACAAGAACGCAGCCTCCCAAAAGGGCAGGGTGTTCCGCAGCGGGCTGCTGTCCACCGCCATGCTGGCGGCAGTGTTGGTGCTGGCGGTGCTGCTCAACCTGCTGGTGCGGGCCATCCCTGCAAAATATACCGAGTTCGACCTCTCCGAGGCCAAAATGTACACCCTGAGCGACAGCACCAAAGCGCTGGTGGAGGGGCTGGAAAAGGATGTGCACATCTATTACCTCTGTGAAACCGGCAGCGAGGATACCATCATCACAAAGCTACTGGACCACTACGCCGCCGAGAGCGGGCACCTGAGCTGGGAACAGAAGGACCCCACCCTGTACCCCACCTTTGCCGCAAAGTACGGCGCAGAGAATGTTTCCACCGGCAGTCTGATCGTCACCTGCGGGGAGAACAGCACCGTACTGGATGCCGCCGACCTGTACGAGTACGATTATACCGACTACTACACCACCGGCTCTGCCAGCGTGACTTTTGGCGGCGAAAAGCAGATCACCTCTGCCATCTATAAGCTCACCGCAGCGGGGCAGAGCCACGCCTACTATACCACCAACCACGGCGAGCAGACCCTGACCGACTCCCTGACCGATGCGCTGGACGCCCAGAATATTGACGCACAGCCGCTGGATCTGCTCACAAGCACCATTCCGGAGGATTGCGACCTGCTTATCATCAACGCACCCACCAGCGATTTTACCGCAGGGGACGGCCTTGTGGATGAGATCAGCCAGCTGCAAGATTATCTGGCGGCGGGCGGCAAGCTGCTGCTGACCAGCAGCGTCTACGCCCAGACCCCGCAGCTGGACGCCGTGCTGGCGCAGTTCGGCCTTGCCCGCGCAGAGGGCATGGTGGTGGAGGGCGACAGCAGCAAGGCACGGTATAATTCTGCATGGTCGCTGCTGCCGGACTACGGCACGCCCACCGAGAGCACCGCGCTGAACGGTGTGAATACCAGCACCCATGTCATGCTGTCGGTGGCGCAGGGCATCACAGTCACTGAGACCGAGGATGTCACCGCCGAGCCGCTGCTGAACAGCTCCTCCGCTGCCTATGCCAAAACCGACATCAACGACCTTACCACCATGGAGCGGGAGGACGGGAACGCAGATGGCCCCTTTGCGCTGGCTGTCTGGGCACGGAACGAGGATACCGGTGCCGAGGTTCTCTGGATCGGCTGTCCCAACATGGATAACGAGCAGCTTTATCAGTCCATGCCCGGCAACCTGACCTTCCTGCAGGGCTGCGCTGCCTCGCTGGTAGGGCAGGATGTCCTTGTAGACACCAAGGCGCTGGAAGCCGAGCCCATCACGGTGGCAGGCTCCACTGCCGCAGCACTGGGGCTGACCTTTGTGTTCGTGCTCCCGGCGGCGGTGCTCATTGCCGGGGCAGTGGTGGTGCTGCTGCGCCGCCGCAGATAAGGAGACCGCCATGAAAACAAAACAGCGTGTCTTGCTGGTATTGCTGGCAGCGGCAGTGCTGCTGGGCGCGGCATTGTGGGCGATGATCCGCAGCAACGCCAAGGCCGAGCAGGCGGCCAGCGTCGCCGCCGAGGGCAGTATCCCACTTTCCAGCTTTGCCGCCGAGGATCTGGAGCAGATCGAGTATACCTATAACGGCCAGACCTACACCCTGCAATATTCCGGCGGCAGCTGGCAGTTGGCACAGGACCCCGCCTATCATCTGGACGAGAGCGCCTGCAACACCATGCGCACCGCCCTGATGGCGCTGAATGCCAAGCGCAGCCTGACACCGCAGGCAGGGGAGGACTACGGGCTGGACAGCCCGCAGCTCACCGTTACGGTCACGGCGGCAGGGCAGAGCACTACCCTGATCTTCGGGGCAGAAAACCCGGTCACCGGGATCTCTATGTGCAAAAAGCCGGGGATGATGCCGTCTACACCGTCAGCGGCAACAAGGCCGCCTGCTTTCAGCTGGATAAGGCCGGGCTCTTCGGCAGCTTCTGCCCCACCGGACTTACGGCTTCTGCCATTACGCAGGTAGCCTATACGCTGGCAGATGGCACCGCCGTCACCCTGAACGCCGTCAGCGAGCCGACCGAAAGCGCTGACAGCGCTTCTTCCGCTGCCTACGAGACGGTGTGGCGGCTGGCTTCGGACTCCACTGCCAGCCTTGCACAGGATAAGGTGCAAAGCCTGCTGTCTGCCCTGTGCACCTATGCCACCGCTCAGACTACGGACGCAGACCTTGCCGCCTGTGGTTTTGATGCACCAGTATTCACCGCCGCCGTTACCAGCGAGGATGGCTCCACCGTGCAGCTGGCCTACGCCTGCGGCACGGACGGGTGGTATCTGCAAGTGGAAGGGGAACCTTCGGTATACACAGTGGATACCAGCACTGTGCAGTCCCTTCTGCTGACCGAAAACGACCTGAAAACGCAGGAATAATTGCTTTGATACGCTGCACCGAAACCAAGGTGCAGCGTATATTTTTTTGCAGCTTTTTATAAAGTTGCGGCAAACATCGGCAGAGTGATTGACAATCCGACTGTGATTGTTTATTATAAACCGTGACAGGGTAAGTCCGCCGCGCAAGATCATGCTTCTGTGCGGGGCGGAGCACCCCTTATACGCAAAAAAGATGGGGCAGGTTCCCTGTCTTTTTTCGTATCTGAGAACAAGGAGGATAACATATAAAATGGACAACTCGGTGGTCGTTTCACTGCGGGATATCGTAGTGGAATTTGATGGACAGCGCATTCTGGATGGGCTGAATCTGGATATCCATGATAAGGAGTTCGTGACGCTGCTCGGTTCCTCCGGCTGCGGCAAAACCACCACCCTGCGCCTGATCGCAGGCTTTCTGGAGCCGAACGCCGGCAAGGTGCTGCTGAAAGGGGAGGACATTACCGGTGTGCCGCCCTACAAGCGCCCGGTGAATACCGTGTTCCAGAAATACGCGCTGTTCCCGCACCTGAATGTGTTCGAGAACGTGGCCTTTGGTCTGCGGCTCAAAAAGCTGGACGAGGACACCATCCGCCGCAAGGTACGCGATATGCTGGAGGTCGTGGGCTTAAAGGGCTTCGAGCGCCGCAGCATCAGCCAGATGTCCGGCGGTCAGCAGCAGCGCGTGGCCATTGCCCGCAGTCTGGTCAATGAGCCGGAGATCCTGCTGCTGGACGAGCCGCTGGGTGCGCTGGACCTGAAGCTGCGCAAGGAGATGCAGCTGGAGCTCAAGCGGTTGCAGCGCGAGATGAACATTACCTTTATCTACGTCACCCACGATCAGGAGGAAGCGCTTACCATGTCCGATACCGTCGTGGTCATGAACGGCGGCAAGGTGCAGCAGATCGGTACCCCGGAGGATATCTACAACGAGCCGAAAAACGCCTTTGTGGCAGACTTTATCGGCGATTCCAACATCGTGGACGGCGTGATGCACAAGGACTTTCTGGTGTCCTTCTCCGGCGTGGATTTCCCCTGCGTGGATCGCGGCTTCGCCCGGGAGCAGAGCGTGCAGGTGGTGGTGCGCCCGGAGGATATCGAGGTGGTATCCCCCGTGGAGGGCCAGCTTGTGGGCGTGGTGAATGATGTTATCTTCAAGGGTGTGCACTTTGAGATGCACGTGGAGTGCGAAGGCCGCGAGTGGCTGATCCACTCCACCCGCGCCTGCACCCCTGGTGAGACCATTGGTATGCGCATCGGCCCCAACGAGATCCATATCATGGCGCGGAGCGAGGGGTGATGTGCCATGAAGATCTATGATAAAAAGCTGGCCTATCCGTACTTTGTATGGATGGTGCTGTTTACCGTTGTGCCTCTGTTCATTGTGGTGTACTATGCCATGACCGATGCCGAGGGCAACTTTACCCTGAATAACCTTACCTCCATCAGCGGCTACGGTTCGGTGTTTGCCCGCAGTCTGCTGCTGGCGCTTATTGCTACCGTTATCTGTCTGGTCATCGCCTTCCCGGTGGGCTATTTTCTGTCCCGGTTGCGGGTGAACAAGCAGCACATCATGCTTATGCTGGTCATGCTGCCCATGTGGATGAACTTTTTGCTGCGTACCTACGCATGGATGGGTCTGCTCAGCGTCAATGGCCCGGTGAACACCCTGCTGGGCTTTATCGGCCTTGGCCCCTATACCATGCTCAACACCTCCGGCGCGGTGGTGCTGGGCATGGTGTATAACTATGTGCCCTACATGATCCTGCCGCTGTACACCAGCATGACCAAGATCGACCAGAGCCTTGTGGAAGCTGCGCAGGATCTTGGTGCCAACACCACCAAGACCCTTGTGCGGGTGCTCATCCCCATGAGCGTGCCGGGCATCAGCACCGGCATTACCATGGTGTTCGTGCCGGCAGTTTCCACCTTTGTCATCAGCCGTATGCTGGGCGGCGGCTCTAATCTGCTGATCGGTGACCTGATTGAGATGCAGTTCTTGGGTAACAGCTATAACCTGAACGTCGGCTCGGCCATGAGCCTTGTGCTGATGATCATCGTGCTGCTGTGCATGAGCTTTACATCCAGCTTTGACGAGGATGAAATGGAGGGCGTATCCTGATGAAAACAAAACATCTGCGCCTGATGCAGCGGGTTTACATCATCCTGTTCTTCTGCTTCATGTATCTGCCCATTGCCTACATGATCGTGTTCAGCTTCAACCAGAGCAAGGGCTATTCGCTGTTTACCGGCTTCACCCTCAAGTGGTATCGCAGCCTGTTCACGAATGCGTCCATCCTCCACGCGCTGTGGGTGTCCGTTGAGGTGGCCATCCTGTCTGCCATCATCGCCACGGTGCTGGGCACGGCAGCCAGCCTTGGCATTGCCTCCATGAGCCGCAAAAGCCGCCTGCTGGTGACCAACATCACCTATATTCCGGTGGTTAACCCGGAGATCATCACCGGCATCTCCTTGATGCTGCTGTTCGTGGCCTACCAGCGCTTTGCCACGCAGTCCGCATGGCTGCCGGACAACATCATGGGCCTGCCCACGCTGCTCATTGCGCATATCGCGTTCAACGTGCCTTACGTTATCTTTAACGTAAGCCCCAAGCTCAAGCAGCTGGATATCAAGCTGTACGAAGCAGCGCTGGATCTTGGCTGCGACCCCCGGCAGGCCTTCTTCAAGGTCATCCTGCCGGAGATCAGCCCCGCCATCCTTTCTGCCTTCCTCATCTGCCTGACCTATTCCATTGACGACTTCATGATCTCCTACTTCAACTGTGGTACGGTGGAGACCCTGCCCATTGCCATCTACTCCATGACCCGTAAAAAGGTCAGCCCGGAGATCTACGCGCTGTCCACCATCATGTTTGTGGTCATCCTCAGCGTCATTCTGGTGTCCAATGCCATGGAGAGCCGCAGCTACCGCCGGGATCAGAAAACGCTGCGAAAGGAGGGCGCATGATGAAACGCATTGCTGCATTGCTGCTGACGTTGGCTGTGGCACTGTGCGCCGCATTGCCGGTGCTTGCCGCCGGTACTATTGAGGTGACTGAGGACGTCTCGGTGTCGGATGCTTACGACTGGACCCGCTTCAAGGGGCAGAACGTCACCCTGAACGTCTACAACTGGGGCGAGTACATCTCCAACGGCTCGGATGACAGCGTGGACGTGGTAGCCGCCTTTGAAAAGCTGACTGGCATCAAGGTGAACTACACCACCTTCGACTCCAACGAGTCCCTGTACGCCAAACTCAAGTCCGGCGCAGCCAACTACGATGTGATCATCCCCTCCGACTACATGGTGGCAAAGATGATCAACGAGGGGATGCTTGCACCCCTTGACTACGAGAATATCCCCAATTTCCAGAAGATCGATGCAGGCTATCGCAACCCGGATTACGACCCGCAGAACGTCTACACCGTGCCCTATATGCTGTGCACCACCGGCATCATCTACAACACCACTATGGTAGACGAAGCCCCCACCTGCTGGGCAGACCTGTGGGACGAGCAGTATGCGGGCAACATTCTGATGTTCAACAACAGCCGCGATGCCTACGCCATCGCCGCGTTCAAGAGCGGCCACAGCATCAACCCCGCCACCCCGGAAGAGGTGGACGAGGTGGTAGAGGAGCTCAAGGCGCAGAAGCCGCTGGTGCAGGCCTACGTCATGGACGAGATCTTTGATAAGATGATCGGCGGCGAGGCAGCTATCGGCGTGTACTACTCCGGCGATGCCATTACCATGATCGATGATAACCCGGATCTGGCTTGGGTGTTCCCGCAGGAGGGCAGCGTGCTTTCGGTGGACTGCATGGCTGTGCCTGCTGCCAGCGAGCACAAAGAGGCCGCCGAGATGTTCATCAACTTCATGTGCGAGACCGACATCGGTAAGGCTAACAGCGAGTATATCGGCTACACCACCCCCATGCACGATGTTTGGGAGGTGCTGGACGAGGATCTGAAGACCAGCGAGATCGCCTATCCGTCTGAGGAGGACGCCGCCCGCGAAAAGGTGTTCACCGCCCTGAGCGATGAGGTAAACAGTGAGCTGGATCTGAAGTGGAGCGAGATGAAGAGTTACGACGAGGGCGGCGGCAGCTACCTGTTTTTGCTGTTGCTGCTGGCCATGCTGGCGCTGGCCTGCTTCAATATCTGGCGCAAAGTGCGCAGAAAGACCCGCAATCAGTATTGATCGTTTCAACCAAGGCTGCCGTCCCGGACGTGGTGCGGCGGCCTTTTTCCGATAGGAGGGAAAGAATATGGAACAGTTTTATTATCAAGGTACTGCCGTGGTAGAAAATGCCGACGCAGACTGCCACAGCCTGCTCAAGGCCAGCGCCCTGCTGCGCTATGTGGAGCAGATTTCTTCCATGCACGCCCGGAAGTTTGGCATGGACGATAAGTTTTTTGAGGATCACGGCGTAGCGTTTCTGGTGGGCAAGCAGGCGCTGCGGTTTAACCGTGTGCCTCGCCGTGGCGAGACTTTGACCCTTTGCTCCCGCTCAGAAAAGGCTCTCCGCGGCTCCATCAAGCGCATCACCACCCTTACGGACGAAGCCGGGCAGGAAGTAGCCATGGTGGACAGCCGCTGGATCATGTCCAGTCTTGAGGATGGGCACATCCTGCGCCAGCCGGGCTGGACGGTAGAGGGATACTGGAACGAGACGGTGGAAGAGGGACTGCCCCTTTTGCTGCATAAGCGCCGGGACAGCCTGACCAGCGCCGGTCTGGTTACAGCGCGCTACTCCCAGTGCGATCTGCACTACCACATCAACAACGCTTTTTATCTGGATATCGTCTGTGACGCGCTGCCGCAGGAGATCATGCGCGATCATGTTGTGAAGTTCGCTTCCATCAATTACCACCGCGAAGTCCCCATGGGGCAGCAGGTGGAGGTGTTCTACACCCCCTCGGATGGTGGCTGGTACTTTATTGCCAAGCACGCAGACAAAACGGCTTTCGAGTGCTATCTGGAGCTGGAGCCGGTCAAGCAGTAAGAGCCCGGAGGAAAAATGCCTATGTCCAAGACCAAGGAACTTTTTTGCACCTTTTTTAAGATCGGTGCCTTTACCTTTGGCGGCGGCTACGCTATGGTGGCGTTGCTGGAGCACGAATTTGTAGAGGAAAAGCGCTGGCTCACCCGGGAGGAGTTTCTGGATATGGTCGCTATTGCCGAGTCCACTCCCGGCCCTGTGGCGGTGAACAGCGCCACCTACATCGGCTATAAGCTGGCCGGTGTTGCCGGTGCGGCAGCTTCTACCTTGGCGGTGTGTCTGCCGTCCTTTGCAGTCATTTACCTTATTTCGCTCTTCTTCGACCGCTTTTTGCAGCTGACGGTGGTGGCCAATGCCTTTAAGGGCATTCAGGCCTGTGTCATCTACCTGATCTTATCCGCAGGAGTCAAGATGCTCAAAAACTTGCAGTGCACCCCCTTCAACACGGCAGTGGTGGCGGTAGTTCTGGCGGCCATGGTGGGCTGCTCTATGCTGGCGGTAAAATTTTCCTCCATCTGCTGCATCCTGTTTTGCGGCGCAGCTGGGGTGCTGGCCTACGCAGTGGGGCAGGGGAAGAAAGGCGGCACAAAATGATCTTGTTGCAATTATTCTGGAACTTTCTGGTCATCGGTGCGGTGTCCTTTGGCGGCGGCTACGGCATGATCTCGCTGGTACGGGAAACAGTGCTGGGGCACGGCTGGCTGACCGAGAGCGAATTTCTCAGCTTTATCGCGGTGTCAGAGTCTACGCCCGGCCCGCTGGCGGTGAACATGGCCACCTTTATCGGCGCTTCGCAGGCGGGGCTGGCAGGCTCCTTTGTGGCAACGGTGGGGGTGGTGCTGCCCTCTTTTGTCATCATTCTGCTCATTGCAGCGGCGCTGCACAGCCTGATGAAGTACGCCGGGGTCAACGCCTTTTTGGCTGGGGTACGTCCCTGCGTGGTGGCTATGATCCTGGCCACCGCCTGCACCATGGGGCTTTCCACGCTGGGCGGCTTTACCACCGTTTCCGGCGGCTTTGCCCCGGATGTGCGGGCACTGGCGGTGTTTGCTCTGCTGGGCATTCTGCATTTTGCCTATAAAAAGAAAACGCAGAAAGCGCCGTCCCCCATCGGGATGATCTTACTTTCTGCGGTGCTGGGCGCGGTGCTGTGGAGCATCTGACCCGGAAGGAGAGGTTGACAAAATGAACATTACCGTGTATCTGGGGGCAAACCTTGGCACCGACCCTGCACTGCCGCAGGCCGTGCAGCAGCTGGGGCGCTGGATCGGCGAAAGCGGCAATGCGCTGGTGTATGGCGGCAGCAAAAGCGGCCTGATGGGGCTTTTGGCCGACAGTGTGCTGGCTGCAGGCGGCCGGGTGACCGGCGTAGAACCCAAGTGCTTTCTGGACGCAGAGCTGCAGCACGAGGGACTGACAGAGTTGATCGTCACCGAGGATATCCCCGCCCGCAAGACCAAAATGATCGAGCTGGGGGATGCTTTTATCGCGTTTCCCGGCGGCACCGGCACGCTGGAGGAGATCACAGAGGTCATCAGCAAGTTGTCTCTGGGGCAGCTGGACGCGCCCTGCATCCTCTACGACCTGAACGGCTACTACCAGCCTCTGCACCAGCTTTTGCAGCAGATGATCACCATGGGGCTTTCTACTCCGGCGCGGCAGCGGAACATCGCCTTTGCCGCCGACCTTGCTCAGATCCGCGCAATTCTTGAAAAATGATACTGGGAAGCTTACTTCTCAAACGTAAGGAAACTGCTGCACATGGCTTTGTGCGGCGGTCTTTTTTCATAAAAATGGGATACCGGGGCGTTCGCAGATGACCCGGTATCCCGAAAAAAATCATTCCGCTGGTTATGCCCATAGCGCACGCGGAGGGCATTTAAATCTTTCTGTGCAACCAAAAAGGCCGCTGCACAAAATAATGTGCAACGGCCTTTTGCTATTTTGTTATGTACGCTGTGCGCGTTAAACTTAGGCGGCAGTGGTGGAAGCAGCCTCAGAAGAAGCAGCCTCACTGACAGCAGCCTCAGAGGAAGCAGCCTCGGAAGATGCAGCCTCAGAGGAAGCGGCCTCGCTGGAAGCAGCCTCAGAAGAAGCAGCCTCGGAAACAGCGGTGGTGCTTGCGGAAGCAGCCTCAGAGGTGGAGGAAGCAGCAGCGCTAGAAGCAGAACCACCGCAAGCGGTCATGCCAGCAGCTAGAGCCAGAGCAACAACAGCGATGCAAATATTCTTGAGTTTCATATCAATGATCTCCTTAGTCTTCTTGTAAATGTTTAGCAGCGGGCTTTCGGTAGCACCTCACTGCGATGCTATATTCTAATCCGTTTTTGAAAAAAATCAAGAGGATTTTGGTCGAAAGTTATAATCTGCGTAAAGAATCAGCATAGTTGTCATAAAGTTTCGCCAAAAGTAAAAGACTTTTTGGCAAAAATAAAGCGCGGGATAGAGCCTGTACCGCCGGGTGAGAAGCACAAAAAACAAAAAAATTGAAAAATACTCATAAAATCCTTTTTATTGTACTGTAAATGTGGATAATAGAGACACAACGAGGGACGGACATCCCCCGGAGGGCTGAACGACAAGAAAATTTATGGAGGGTACTACAATGAAAGACTTTGATTTTGGCTACTTTGGCACCGGCGACGAGGGCTATGCCCAGTACATGACCGCATTCGAGCGCAATTTCAGCACGGACAACACCGACAGCTTTGCGTCCGATGACGCAGACTGCGATGCAGACAGCTGCGACAGCACTGAGGACGATTTCTGAGCCTGCACCCTTTTGCCCGTTTGTGCATACAAAGGGCAAAGGGGGAATGCGGCTTGAACCGGATCATTTTCACACTTGGGGTCTGGCTGTTCCCGGCGGCGTGTACAGCGCTGGGAGCAGCAGGGGTGTTTTTGCTGCGCAGGCAGACAAGGCCGGCAACCCGGCGTATTTTGTGCGGAATGGCGGCGGGTATCATGCTGGCGGCCAGCGTGTGGAGCCTGCTGCTGCCGGCCATAGCCCGGTCGCAGGGCAGAGCGGCATGGGTGCCCCCGGCGCTGGGGCTTATTTTAGGCGCTGTGGGGCTTTTACGGCTGGAGGATGCCGCCGGGCAGCTGCTGGCGGGCGGCCCCGGGCATTGCGGGCGCATGGTGCTGGCGGTCACCCTGCATAACCTGCCGGAAGGCATGGTGGTGGGGCTGGCTGCGGCGCTGGCGCTGCACGGGGACGCAGATGCCGTAAGCGGCGCGTTGGCGCTGAGCCTGGGTATCGGCTTGCAGAATATCCCGGAGGGGGCGGCGGTCAGTCTGCCGCTGACCCAGAGCGGGCGCACCCGGGGGCAGTCCTTTGCCGCCGGGGCGGCCTCCGGACTGGTGGAGCCCTTGGGCGCGGTGCTGGCCTTTGTTCTGGCCGAGTGGGTAGGCGCAGCGCTGCCGTGGCTCATGAGCGCGGCGGCGGGCTGTATGGTGTGTGTGACCGCACAGGAGATGATCCCTGAGGCGGTGGAACCGGATGAAGTGGCCGGTGTCATCAGCATCGTGCTGGGGTTTGCGCTGATGATGGCACTGGATGTGGCCCTGTGATATAGTAAAAGCAGCGCCGGACAGACTTTTTTGGTCTGCCCGGCGCTGCTTTTATGCAAAAAGGATTTATACCGTCTGCTGTTTCTGGCGCAGATGCCGCCGCACCACAAGCAGGCAGGCCAGATGCACCAGTGCGGTCAGCGCCCAGCTGATGGGGTAGCTGATGTACAGCATAAAAGGGGTGCGGTTCAGCTGGAAAATGGTGGCGATCCACACCAGCCGCAGCACGCACACACCCACAAGGCTTACCACCATGGGCAGCACGCTGTAGCCCAGTCCGCGCAGGCTGCTGGCCAGCACGTCCATGATGCCGCACAGCAGATAGAAGCCGCAAATCAGGCGCAGCCGCTCGGCGCCGGTGGCGATGACCGCAGTGTCCGAGGAGTAGAAGCGCAGCAGCTGGTGCCCCGCCAGTGCTGCGCCACCGCCCAGCACAAGGCCGGTCACCACGACACACAGCAGACAGTTGCGGATCACCCGGTCGAGGTTGTGGTACTTGCGCGCGCCGATATTCTGGCTGGTAAAGGTAACAGCGGCCTGTGCAAAGGCGTTCATGGCGGTGTACACAAAGCCCTCCAGATTGGAGGAAGCAGAGTTGCCCGCCACCACCATGGAGCCGAAGGAGTTGATGGAAGACTGGATGACCACATTGGAAAGGCTGAACACCGTGCTTTGCAGCCCGGCAGGCAGGCCGATGAGCAAAATCTGCTTCAGCGTCCCGGCGTGGAAGGCCAGCCGCCGCAGGTCTAGCCGCAGTGCGCCCTCCTCCCGGACGAGCATCCCGGTCACCAGCAGCGCGGACACGGTCTGGCTGATGATGGTGGCCAGTGCCACGCCTGCCACGCTCATGGAAAAGCCGATGACAAAGACCAGATTCAGCACCACGTTGATGATACCGGCAGCGGCCAGACAGTATAGCGGGCGCTTGGTGTCACCCACGGCCCGCAGCAGCGCACTGCTGAAGTTGTACAGCATGGTCATGGGCATTCCGATAAAATAGATTTTCAGATACAGAGTGGAAAGGCTGATCACATCCTCCGGGCAGCTCATCAGCTCCAGCAGGCCGCGCGCGGCGCAAAAGCCCACCACTGCCAGCAATACGCCGCTGACTAAACCCAGCGCTACGGCAGTGTGTACCGTGTCCTGCACGCCTTTTTCGTCCCGGGCGCCAAAGCACCGGGCTGCCACCACGTTGGCACCCAGCGAAAGCCCGACGAACAGGTTGACCAGCAGGTTGATCAGAGAGCCGTTGGAGCCCACGGCGGCCAGCGCTGTGCTGCCCGCAAAGCGTCCCACCACCACAACATCGGCGGCGTTGAACAGCAATTGCAGAATGCTGGATGCCGCCAGCGGTACGGAAAATAAGATGATCTTTTGCAGCATAGGCCCGCTGGTCAGGTCTGCGGAACGGCTGGTCGTAGCCATGAGTTATCTACCTCCTATAATAAGCCTTGTGTGAACATAGCAATTGCTTATTATAGCGCGATATTAGGTAAAAAACAAGAGGTAAAGCGCCCTGTTCTTTCCAAAAGCGGCAAATATCACCCGCCGGGTACAGCCTGCAATTGAAAAATGCAGCCCATACTGCTATAATATAGCGGTACACCCGTAGGAAACGGAGGAAGTTCTATTTATGTATCGAAATCGGATCAAACGGCTGCTGGATGTTTTTCTGTCAGCCTGCGGCATCCTGTGCCTTTCGTGGCTGCTGCTGCTTCTGGCTGTTGCCATCAAGCTGGACTCTCCCGGGCCGGTGTTTTTCCGGCAGAAGCGTGTGGGCATCGGCAAGCGGCATTTCCAGATCCTCAAGTTCCGCACCATGCGCATCGACACCCCCCACGATATGCCCACCCATCTGCTGCACGACCCGGAGCAGTATATCACCCGTATGGGACACTTTCTGCGCAAGACCAGTCTGGACGAGCTGCCCCAGCTGTGGAATATCCTTGTGGGGGATATGGCGGTCATCGGCCCGCGCCCGGCGCTTTGGAACCAGTATGACCTGCTGGCCGAACGGGATAAGTACGGCGCGAACGATGTGCGCCCGGGGCTGACCGGCTGGGCGCAGATCCATGGCCGGGACGAGCTGGAAATCGCCGAGAAGGCAAAGCTGGACGGCTGGTATGTGGAGCACATCAGCTTTGGGCTGGATGTGAAGTGCTTCTTTGGCACCATTACCGCCGTGCTCAAGCATGACGGCGTGGTGGAGGGCGGCACCGGCACCCTGCACGATGAAAAATGATCTATTATATGGAGACACCGGAGCCTTGGCTGACGCTCCGGTGTCTCCATTTTTACAGAAAGCACAGCACAGAGCGGCTGAAATTGGCATATCTCTTGATTTATCCCCTGAAAAGCGTATAATAAAACAATACACAAGACGTTAAAGGAGGATTCCTGTATTATGGAACGCACCTATATCAATGAGGCTCAAAAGGCCATCGGCGGCACGGTGAAGGTGCAGGGCTTTATCGAGAACCTGCGCAACAGCAAGTATATGGCATTTATCGTGCTGAAGGATATTACCGGCAAGCTGCAGATCACGGTGGAAAAGGCCGACCACCCCGAGCTGGTGGATACCATCGACCAGCTCACCCCGGACTCTGTCATCACCGTCACCGGTAAGGTGATGGAGAACGACTACGTCAAGATGGGCGGCGTGGAGATGATTCCCGAAAGCATCGAGGTGGAGAGCACCGCCAATGCACTGCCCATCGTCCGCAAGGAGATCGCAGCCACCAAGAAAAAGAAGGCTGTGGAGCGCTCCAGCATCGACCAGCGCATCGACTACCGCTGGATCGACCTGCGCACCGACGAGAACCAGCTGATGTTCAAGGCACAGAGCTGCTTCGTCAACGCCATGCGCAAGTTCCTGCTGGACCGTAACTTCATCGAGATCCACACCCCCAAGCTGATCGCTGCTGCCAGCGAGAGCGGCTCTGAGGTGTTCAAGGTGGACTACTTCGACCGCAACGCTTATCTGGCACAGAGCCCCCAGTTCTATAAGCAGATGGCCATGGCTGCCGGTTTTGAGCGTATCTTCGAGACCGGTCCCGTGTTCCGCGCCGAGAAGAGCTACACCAACAAGCATGCTACCGAGTTCTCCGGCTTCGACTTGGAGTTCAGCTACATCACCTCCTTCAAGGACGTGATGAAGATGGAAGAGGAACTGCTGACCGCCGGTCTGCAGGCTGTTAAAGATAACTACGGCGAGCAGATCAAGGAACTGTTCGGACTGGAAGTCATCGTGCCCACCACCCCGTTCCCGGTGGTCAAGCTGGCAGACCTGTATAAGGCTCTGGAAGAAGAGTTCGGCTACACCGTGGACGAGAGCGAGAAGGGCGATCTGACCACCGAGGCCGAGCGCCTGAGCTACGACTGGGTCAAGAAGCACTACGGTCACGAGTTCCTGTTCATCACCGATTACTCTGCCGAGAAGCGTGCTTTCTACCATATGCGCGATGAGAACGGCGTGCCGCAGGGCTACGACCTGATCTGGCGCGGCGTGGAGATCACCACCGGTGCCCAGCGCGAGCATCGCTACGAGGTGCTGAAGAAGCAGGCCGAGGAGAAGGGTCTGGCCGATGATGTCAAGTTCTATCTGGAGTTCTTCCAGTACGGCTGCCCGCCCCACGGCGGCTTTGGTCTGGGCATCGACCGCCTGACCATGCTGCTGTGCGGCCTGAGCATCAAGGACGCCGAGTTCCTGTTCCGCGGCCCCAACCGCCTGACCCCGTGATTTCATAAAACCTTTCTGAGAGCTGCTGTGTGTTTGCATGGCAGCTCTTTTTTTGAGTCCCATGAAAAGGCAATTGAGGAAAATCCGCAGATTTTCCTTAATTGCAATTATATAAAATAATTTTTCCGCTGATTATGCCCAGAGCAAAGCGGAGGGCATTTAAGATCGTCCCGGCATAATAAGCGCTCCCTTTTCATACGATACAACGAGCACACCCACCCCTACGGGCGCGGTGCGCAGCGCAACAGGAAGGGGAGAAGGACCTTGGAGAAACAGGAACAGAACAGCATCTGTCGCGAGATCGGCGCACGCACCGGCGGGGATATCTACATCGGTGTGGTGGGGCCGGTGCGCAGCGGCAAATCCACCTTTATCAAGCAGTTCATGGAGCAGCTGGTGCTGCCCGCCATGTCCGGCTCTGCCGCTGCCCGGGAACGTGCCCGGGACGAGCTGCCGCAGTCGGCAGCGGGGCGCACCATCATGACCACCGAGCCGAAATTCATCCCGGAGACCGCCGTGCCCTTGCAGCTGGAGGGCGGCGGGGCGTGCCGGGTGCGGCTGATCGACTGCGTGGGCTACATGGTGGAGGGTGCCATGGGGCACGAGGAGGACGCAAAGCCCCGCATGGTCAAAAGCCCGTGGTTTGAGCAGGAAGTGCCCTTTGACCTTGCCGCAGAGACCGGCACCCGCAAGGTGATCTGTGAGCACTCCACCATCGGGGTGGTGGTCACCACCGACGGCTCAGTCAGCGATATCCCCCGGGCGGGCTACGCAGAGGCCGAAAGGCGGGTCGTCACCGAGTTGGAAGCGCTGGGCAAGCCTTATATCATCCTGCTCAACAGCACCCACCCGGACGCGCCGGAGACCCGGCAGCTGGCCGAGGGCATGGCGCGAGACTACCGCCGCACCGTGCTGCCGGTAAGCTGCGTGGACTTGGACGCCGCCATGCTGGGGGAGATTTTGCGGCGGGTGCTGTATGAATTTCCGGTGCAGGAGCTGGATTTTGCTCTGCCCCGCTGGGTGACCATGCTGGAGCCCGGGCACTGGTTGCAAGCACAGGTGTACACAGCTGCCATGCAGCTGGCAGAGCGGGTGTCCCGCATGAAGGATCTGCCCGCCGGAACGGACGCCCCTGCGCTGGAATGCGATGCCGTGCAGCGCTCGGCAGTGGCGGGCGCAGATCTTGCCGCCGGCAGTGTGCGGGTGAGCTTGGAGTTAAAGCCGGAGATCTTTTATCAGGTGCTCAGCGAGCAGACCGGGCTGGACATCGGGGACGAGGCGGGGCTGATGCCCTGCATCATGGAGCTTGCCCGGGCAAAACGCGCCTACGAGAAGGTGCGCAGCGCCTTGGAGCAGGTGGAAGCCACCGGCTACGGCATTGTGATGCCCTCCATCGACGAGCTGCATCTGGAACCGCCGGAGATCGTGCATCAGGACGGGCGCTGCGGGGTGCGGCTGCAAGCCTGCGCGCCCTCTATCCAGATGATGAAGGCCACCATCCACACGGAACTGAGCCCCATCGTGGGCACCGAGAAGCAGAGCGAGGACTTGGTGCAGAGCCTGCTGGCCGACTTTGCGGACGACCCGGTGCAGCTGTGGGAGTCCAACATTTTCGGCAAAAGCCTGCACGAGCTGGTGAACGACGGTTTGCAGAACAAGCTGCTCCACATCCCGCAGGAAGCCCGCACCCGCCTGCAGGAAACGCTGGAGCGGGTCATCAACGAGGGCTGCACCGGGCTGATCTGTATCCTGATCTAGGGCGTATCTGAAAAAATCCCCGCCCGCCGTAAGTTCTGCTTACAGCGGGCGGGGATCGTTCTGTCTTATTTTTCTTCCTCGGTCAGCTTGTTGATCAGAAGCTGATAAATCTCGTTGCCCTTCAGGATGAACTGCTTTTTCACCAGCTCGGCGCTCAGCCGGTCGGGCGCACCCAATTCCAGACAGAACAGTTCACTGTCCAGCCCCTTTACGGTGCAGCGCACGGTGCAGTGACCATCGGCCTTTTCGGTGATGCGGGCGCTGTACTTGGCCTCCTTGCGGGCCCATGTCTGGCAGCGCAGTACAGCAGCCACTGCCCGCTCCCGCACGGTGCGGGGCAGGTCGTAGGCCAGCTCCTGCGCTACCTTGCGGCCTTTGTCGGTAATGGTATAGCTGTCGCCGGTCAGGGTGACCAGCTCCTGCTTTGTGATATCGTCCAGACAGGAGCCGATCTCAAAATAATTGACAAGGGCTTCCTCCATCAGGGCGTTCTCGATCTCCTGCCGGGTAATGGGACCGGCGTTTTTCACCAGATAGCACAGCAGCAGCCGGATCTCGGTGCTGCTGGTCAGGCCGCCGGGACGGACACCGGCGGTAAAAGCATCATTGGCGCTCATCGTTCCTTACATCCCCCTTGCACTTTCACATGGTATCAAAGGCCTGCGCCGCTGCCAAAAGGGCGGGCAGCGGGCAGACAAAAACTCTTTCTATTAGTATAAAGGCTTTCAACCCGGATTGCAAGCCGCAACGGCAAAATCTGTCTCAATGCGCTTGGGACATTCCGGTGTGGAGTACACCCACCTGTCCAGATGTCCCTCGGTGATGAAGTACCGCAGCTCAAACCGGTGGGGCTGGCTCAGGGCGTGGTTCACGATGACCAGCTTGATCTTCATCTTTTCCGGCAGAATGTTTTTGATGTAGACACTTACCGCCTGTCCGGGCGCAAGACCGGTGCAGCTCTCCGCAAGCCCGGCAAGGTTCGGCGCAATCTCCACAAAGGTGCCGTATTCCTCCACGCTGCGCACAATGCCCACCACCGTTTCGCCCACGGTGAACCGGCCGGCGTTCTCTGCCCATGTGCCCAGCAGCTCCCGGATGGTCAGCACAAAGCGCCCCTGCGCGTCCCGGTTCTTGATGGCACACAAAATCTGCTGCCCTACGCTGACTCGGTCGGCAGGGGAGGAGATGCGGCTTACCGACATACAGTCGATGGGTAGCAGAGCGCTGATGCCGCAGCCTACATCACAGAACGCGCCGAACGGCTCGATGTGGGTCACGGTACAGGGCAGGATATCCCCGGGCGAAAGGGTGTCCAGATACTCAGCCTTGCACAGCCGCTGCGCCTCGGCGCGGGAAAGCCGGTAGCAGGGTGTGCCGTCCTCGTCCGTGTCCAGCCCCTCAATGACAAAACAGGTGGGGCGTCCCACCCGGGTCAGCACCGCAATATCTCGCACGGTGCCCGCCTCGGCACCGTCTGCGCACTGGGCAAAGGGCATCACCGCCTTTACGCCGCCCAGCTCAAACCGCAGCTGCCGCCGGGTGTCAAAGGCAAGGGCAGTGGCCTGCAAAATTTCGCCGCTGGCCATGGCAGCCCGCAGCTCGGCAGGGGACAGACGGGCGGCAGAACGGTAACTGTTTTCGGTACGATAAGCTTGCATCATGTTTCATTCCTCTTTCTATATGGTTTTCGGGTCTCTGTGCGATGCTACAACGATATGCAGCAGTGTGCGCAGATATTTGCATTTTGTGCGGCTTTGCATTATACTATATCTGTATGCGCAGCACCCGCTCAGCGGGCGGCGGCACACACTGGCTCTGCCGGGCATCTGCGCGGCAGAAAAGAAGGGAGAGGTCGGATAAATATGGACATCGCTGTGGGAGATACCATCCTCACCCGCAAAAAGCACCCCTGCGGAGCATCCAGCTTCGAGGTGCTGCGGGTGGGCATGGATTTTAAGATCCGCTGCACCGGCTGCGGACGCGAGGTCATGCTGCCCCGCGCCAAAATTGAAAAGAACATCAAAAAGGTGGTAAAGCCCGGCAGCGCGCAGTAGCGCAGCCAACGCACCCGAACCGGAACGAATTTGTAAGGAGAACTGCAAGGATGCAAGATATTTCTTCCCGGATGGATGCGGTCTGCCGCCGCTTTGAGGAACTTTCCATGCGGCTGAACCAGCCCGATACCGCCGCCGACCCGGCGCTGTTCCGCAAGCTGATGCGGGAGTACCACGATACAGAGCCGGTGGTGGAGGCTTACCGGGACTGGCAGACCGCGCTGGATCATCTGGCGCAGGCCAAAGCCCTGCTGGAGGAGCCCGGTTCACTGGACCCGGACTTCAAGCAGATGATACAGCAGGAAATCGGCGAAAAAAGTCAAGATGTGGCAAAGCTGGAAAATAATCTCAAAATTTTGCTGCTGCCCAAGGACGTGAACGACGGCAAAAACGTCATCATGGAGATCCGCAGCGGTGCCGGCGGCGAGGAAGCCGCCCTGTTTGCCCACAGCCTGCTGCGCATGTACACCATGTACGCCCAGAACCGTGGTTGGACGCTGGAACTGCTCAACCTGAACGAGACCGAACTTGGCGGCGTAAAGGAAGCCATCGTCTCAGTGGATGGCGTAGGTGCATATAACCGTCTCAAGTATGAGAGCGGGGTGCACCGGGTGCAGCGGGTGCCGGAGACCGAGACCCAAGGCCGCATCCACACCTCCACCGCCACCGTGGCGGTAATGCCGCAGGCAGAGGAGGTGGACTTTGCGCTGGATATGAAGGACCTGCGCATTGACACCTTCCGCTCCTCCGGTGCGGGCGGTCAGCACATCAACAAGACCTCCAGCGCCATCCGTGTGACCCATATCCCCACAGGTACGGTGGTGGAGTGCCAGAACGAGCGCAGCCAGTTCCAGAACAAGGATAAAGCGCTGGAGATCCTGCGCAGCCGCCTCCTTGCACAAAAGCAGAAGGAACAGCAGGATGCCATCAACGCCCAGCGTCAGGGGCAGGTGGGCACCGGCGACCGCAGTGAGAAGATCCGCACCTACAACTTTCCGCAGGACCGCTGCACCGACCACCGCATCGGCCTGACCGTCCACAATCTGGAAAAGATCATGGACGGCAATCTGGACGAGGTCATTGATGCCCTTGCCACCCGCGAGCAGACTGAAAAGCTGCAAAGGCTGGGCGGGTAAAACCCGGTTTTGCGGGTGCAAAACCATCCAAACGACTGCCAAGCAAATATACTTTACAGATAGAAAGAACGATGATTCGTATGAAAATCAAAACCAGAGTTTTGCCTGCCGATGAAGCAGGCGTAGCCGAGGCCGCACAGCTGCTGCGGCAGGGTCAGCTTGTGGCCCTGCCAACAGAAACGGTCTACGGCATTGCCGCCGATGCCCGCAACGGTGCGGCGGTGCGCGATATCTTTGTGGCCAAGGGGCGCCCGCAGGATAACCCCCTCATCGTCCACGTCACCGGGCCGGAAATGCTGCCGGGTCTTGTCAGCGAGGTGCCGGAGCGTGCCCAGCTGCTGATGGCAGCCTTCTGCCCCGGCCCACTGACCATCATCATGCCGCGCGGGCCGGAGGTGGCGGATGAGTGCTGCGCCGGACTGGATACCGTGGGCATCCGGATGCCCAGCCACCCGGTAGCGCGGGCGGTCATCCAGCAGAGCGGCTGCGCCTTTGCCGCCCCCAGCGCCAACCTTTCCGGCAAGCCCAGCCCTACCAACGCACAGGATGTGTTCACCGATATGGACGGCCGCCTGCCGCTGATTTTGGACGGCGGCGAGTGCGATGTGGGTGTGGAGAGCACCGTAGTGTCGGTGGTGGGTGATAAACCCACCCTGTTCCGTCCCGGCCACATCACGCTGGAGGACTTGGAACGCGCCCTCGGCGAAGAGGTAGAGGTGTCCAAGGCCATTCTGGAAAAGCTGCCGGAGGGTGCTGTGGTGCGCAGCCCGGGCATGAAGTACAAGCACTACGCCCCCAAGGCCGATGTGACCTTGCTCAACGGCACCTTTGCGCAGTTCAAGGCCTATGTGGACGCCCATAAAGACGAGAACCCCAGCTGCCTGTGCTTTACCGGCGAAAGCGCAAAGCTGGATGTGCCCTGCGTGGAATACGGCCGCGAGGGGGACGGTGCTGATCAGGCAAAGCACATCTTCCGCTCCCTGCGGGCGCTGGATGAGCAGGGCGACGGCGTAGTCTACGCCCGCTGTCCGCAGAAGGACGGCCTGTCCATGGCAGTGTACAACCGCCTGATCCGCGCCGCCGCCTTCCGGGTGATCGATCTATGATAACTTTAGGCATCACAGGGCGCAGCGGCTGCGGCAAATCCACGGTCACGGCGGTATTTGCCGCCCACGGTGTGCCGCTGGCGGACGCCGACCAGCTCAGCCGGGAAATTTTGCTGCCCGGTTCGCCGCTGCTGCCGCAGCTGGCGGCGCGGTTCGGCGGGGAGATCCTCCGCCCGGATGGCACGCTGGACCGCCGTCTGCTGGCTGACCGCGCCTTTGCCACCCCGGAAGGCAAGGCTGCACTGGACAGCCTGACCCACCCCGCCATCGTGGCGCGCATCCGGGCGGCAAAGCAGGCGGCGCAGACCGCCGGAGCGTCCCTTTTTGTGCTGGACGGTGCGGTCATCGTGGGCACGGCGGCACAGGCTGAATGTGACCGCCTGTGCGTGGTCACCGCACCCTTTGAGACCAGCGTGGCGCGCATTGTGGCGCGGGACGGCATTTCGCCGGAGATGGCTGCCCGCCGCCTGAACGCCCAGACTCCGGAACGGACCCTGACCGCACAGGCAGACTACACCCTGCACAACGACGCCGGGTTGGAGGCGCTGCAAGCCGCAGCCGCCCGCCTGTGTGAGCGGCTGCAGGCAGAAGGGGGCGTGACGGCAGCGCTTTGAACGAACAAAATTATGAAAAAGCCTACGACCCCATCGCCGCCCGGGAGCGCCGCGCGGCGCGGGAAAAACAGCGACTTCGTAAACAGCAGCGCCGCCGACGGCGGTTGCTGCGGCTGGCTGCATTGTGCTTGGCTGTGGTGCTTACGGTGTGCGTAGTGCCGCCTTTGTGCAACCGGGCAGAGCAGCTTTTGTACCCCCGCAAGTACGAGCAGCTGGTGGAAAAATGGGCAGCAGCCTACGAGCTGGACCCCCTGCTGGTCTACGCCTTTATCCGCACCGAAAGCGGCTTCGACCCGCAGGCCACCTCCAGTGTGGATGCCCGGGGCCTGATGCAGATGACTGAGGAGACCTTTCTCTGGATGCGCAGCAAGATCGCCCCGGAGGAGCCGCTGACCTTTGCAGACCTGTACAGCCCCGATACCGCCATCCGCTTTGGGTGCTACTACCTGCACCTGTGTATGGTGCGCTACAAAGGGGATGTATCCACGGCGGCAGCGGCCTACCACAGCGGCTGGGGCACGGTGGATCAGCTGCTGCAAATAGAGGAGCACTCCGCAGACGGGGAAACGCTGCAGGGCTTCCCCTATAACCAGATGCACCACTACGTCAACAAGATCACCGCCTGCTACCAGACCTATCAGCGTCTGTACGCAGGTCAATGATAAAAAGTTAAGGAGCAAAAAATCATGAGTGAGAAACTTACTGCAAAAGAGTACGCTGAAAAGCTGCTCTACACCCCCGAATACGCTGCCGACAAACAGGCAGACGTAAAGGAAAAGGCTGCTGCCTTTGCCGAGGGCTACAAGAAATTTATGGACAGCGCCAAGACCGAGCGCGAGGCTGCCGTTGTCAGCGAGCAGATGCTGCTGGCTGCCGGCTACAAGGCTTTTGAGCCCAAAAAGGCCTACGCCCCCGGTGAGAAGGTCTACTTCATTCAGGAGAACAAGGCTGTTGTGGCGGCTACCATCGGCCAGAAGCCCTATGAAGAGGGCTTCCGTCTGGTCATCGCCCACATCGACTGCCCCCGTCTGGACCTGCGTCCCAACCCCCTGTACGAATCTGACCACATGAGCTACTTCCGCACCCACTACTACGGCGGTATACGCAAGTACCAGTGGGCTACCATCCCGCTGGCCATCCACGGCGTGTTCACCCGCGCCGACGGCTCCAGCGTCAACTTTGCCATCGGTGAGGACGAGAACGATCCCGTGTTCTGCATCACCGACCTGCTGCCCCATTTGGGTGCTGAGCAGAACGAGCGCAAGCTCAGCGAGGGCATCAAGGGCGAGGAGCTGAACGTGCTCATCGGCTCTGACACCGTGGAGGAAGAGGACGTCAAGGAGGCTGTCAAGCTGAACACCCTCATCCTGCTGAACCAGAAGTACGGCATCACCGAGCGCGACTTCACCCGCGCCGAGATCGAAGTCGTTCCCGCTGCCAAGGCACGCGATGTGGGCTTTGACCGCTCCATGATCGGTGCCTACGGCCACGATGACCGCGTGGATGCTTACCCCGCACTGCTGGCCGAGATCGAGACCAAGGATCCCGTGCACACCACCATCTGCGTGTTGACCGATAAGGAAGAGATCGGTTCCGACGGCGTGACCGGTATGCAGAGCATGTATGTGTTCCACTTTATGCAGCTGCTCTGCCGTGCTGCCGGTCAGGACGACATCCTCGCCTTCCGCAACAGCGTGTGCCTGTCTGCGGACGTGACCGCCGCCTACGACCCCTCTTGGGCAAGCGCCTTTGAGAAGCAGAACGGCACCTACGCCGGCCGCGGCATTGCCATCTTCAAGTACACCGGCAGCCGCGGCAAGAGCTCTGCCAGCGACGCCAACGCCGAGCTGCTGGGCGACATCACCCGGATGCTGGATGCCAACAACGTGGCATGGCAGATCGGCGAGATGGGCCGTCTGGATCTGGGCGGCGGCGGCACCATTGCCAAGTATGTGGCAAACCGCGGCATCAAGGTGCTGGATATGGGTGTGCCTGTGCTGTCCATGCACTCTCCCTTCGAGGTCATCCATAAGACCGACCTGTACATGGCTTACCGCACCTTCTCTGTGTTCTGCCAGTCTGCGGACTGATCCTCCGCGCTGACGGATATTTTGCATTGAAAAACCGAGCTGCCTGCACATTTTTGTGCGGCGGCTCGGTTTTTTGCGCAAAACCCTTGACCTTCAACCGGCTTTAAGGTGTAATGTAAGGGCGGAGGTGAAGCAAATGAACATCAAACAGGCTTCCGAACAAAGCGGCGTGTCCGCCCCGAACATCCGTTTTTATGAAAAAGAAGGGCTTCTTACACCGGCACGCAGGCAGGGCAATGACTACCGCGATTACACCGCCGGGAACGTCCGCACGCTTAAACTTATCCGTATGCTGCGGATGCTGGATGTGCCGCTGCCTACCATCAAGGCGGTACTGCGCGGGGAACAGCCCCTGCAACAGGCGCTGCAAGCCCAGCAGATCGTGCTGGAGCAGCAGGCGGCACAGCTGGCGGCAGCCATGCAGTTCTGCGCCGACCTTGCCCGGCAGGCTCCGCAGACGGACACGCTGGACGTGGACGCCTGTCTGACCCGCATGGAAAGCCCCGCCCCGCAGCAGGGGTTCTTCTCCGGCTGGCTGCAGGATTACTGCACGCTGGCGCAGGTGCAGCACCAGAAGCACTTTTTCTTTATTCCGCAGGGCAGCATCAACACCCCGCAGGAGTTTACGGCGGCTTTGCAGGCCTATGCAGAGGAAAAGGAGATGCAGTTCACCCTGACCAAAGAGGGGATGTACCCGGAGTTTTTGCTGGACGGCATCGCGTATAAGGCCTACCGCAACCCGGGCAAGTACCGGGACGAGATCTGCTGTGATGCCCTGCACCCTGAGCAGCTGGACACCGGACTGCCGCCACAGCGGGAGAAGCTGCTGCATATCCTGCGCATCGCTGTGCCGCCGGTATGTACCTTTGCCGCCATTCTGGCGGCGGGGTGGGTGGTGACCGGCGGCGCAGGCTGGCTCTGGCTGGCGGTGCTGGCCTCTGCCGGGGTACTGCTGGGACGCTGCTTTGAAAAATGGCTGTAAGGTGTACTACCCCAGCGGCAGCGCCTCGGCTACGGTCAAAAAGGTGTAGCCGTTGTCCGCATACCACCGGATGATATCCGGCAGCGCCTCGGCGGTGGTGTGGGTGGTGGCAGAATCGTGCATCAGCACCACGCAATGGGTCTGCTCGCCGGTCTCCCGCACCACATTGCGGTAGATGGTATCCGCACTGGGGTGCCCGCCCACGGCGTCCTCGGCGCAGACGTTCCAGTCCACCCACTGCCAGCCGCGCTGCTCTACCTCGGTTTTCAGCTGCGGCATCAGCCCCTTGCCACCGTAGCGGCGGCTTACGGTGTTGGTGCTGCCGCCGGGAAAGCGCAGGTACCGGATGCTCTCAGCGTCCACATAGGGCGCAATGCGCTGTTTCAGCAGGGCGATGTCCTTCCAGTAGGCGGCGCTGCTGCGGTAGATGTCGCTGTATTCGTGGGAGGCAGAGTGCAGCGCGATCTGATGCCCGGCGGCAGCAGCCTGTGTGAGCAGGGGCAGATATTTCTCATTGTAGCCGGTGGCCACCACAAAAAAGGTGCCGTGCACCCCGGCGGCATCCAGCGCCGCCAGCACCTCCGGGGTAGTCTTGCTGGGGCCGTCGTCAAAGGTCAGGCAGACCCATTTTTCCGGCAGGGAAGGGGCGGCGGGCGTACCGGCATCGGATGTAGCCACCGCCGGTGCAGCAGGGGAAAAGGGCGAAAAGTCCGGCGCGGCGGTCAGCTCGTTCAGCTTGCAGCCCACCGGCGCGCGTGCCGGCACCAGCCACCCCGCCGCAAACGCTGCCAACGCAGCCGCCAGCAGCCCGCCCCATAGCCCGATGCGCCCGCCGGCGCGCTGCACAAATTGCTTCATATACAAACCCCTCCTTTGCTCTGGGCGCAGTGCCGCAGGCACACTTTCCGCGTACAAATGACCTGTGCAATTGCCCGCAAGGCTGCTTTTGCGCGCGCTGCGCTGCTATTATAGATATGAAGCATAAAAAAACTTATGAGAAACAAAGAAACCACTTGACGAATGGCCGGAAATATGTTACTATATCCAAGCAGTCCGCACCAACGGTTTTCTACCTCAAAAACCGGAGAACTGTATAACAGGTATGCGAGGGTGGCGGAACTGGCAGACGCGCACGTTTGAGGTGCGTGTGGTTTATCCTTGGGGGTTCGAGTCCCCTCCCTCGCACCAGAAGGCAAGTCGGTTTTTGACTTGCCTTTTTTCTATGAGCAGAAGTGGTGGAATGGCAGACACGCTGGTTTTAGGCACCAGTTCCTAGTGAGTGAGGGTTCAAGTCCCTTCTTCTGCATAACGTGAAAAACCGCATGAATACTGGAAAATCCGGTGTTCATGCGGTTTTTTGTATTTGCGGCTTGTCAAATACTATCGAATACTAACCGATATTTGCACTTACTTGCTATCCGAAAGTCTGCAAAAAGTCTGCAAGCTTTACAGGGCAAATCTGCGTGAATCGCCCTTGAAACGACACGAATCGCCCCATGGATGTGTTGACAGGCTTTTTTGCGAAATGGTATAATGTTATTAGGGATAGTGTCGGTTTATACGGGAGCTGACACGCGGCACTTGTGCACTTTTGCGGAACTTTGTGCACAGCGCTTTGGCATAAAGCCTTTGGAAGAACGTATTGTGAAGGGGTTTGGCTGCGGGGCAGTCGGGGGGAATTGACCTTATGAAGAAGAAACGAAAAAATATACTGCTCATAGCAGGGATGCTGCTGGCGCTGCTGGTCGGCATCCTTGCTTACAGTGCCTATACCCAGAAGCAGATCTATCAGGAAAGCACGGCAAACCTGCTTTCCACCTATGGGCAGTCTGCCAAGACCTTTACCATGTTTGCGCAACGCAACTGGAACATCCTGAACGACTGGGACAGCTACCTGGGCACCCTTGCGGAGCTGGGAGAGCAGGAGGGGCAGTGGCAGGAGTATATCGCCCAAAAGGCTACCTGGCAATATACGGATTTTTATCTGTTCAACGAGCAGTGCGAGTTCTGGACCACCGCCGGGCGGCAGGGCACAGCAGAGTACATGAAGGCGACTTTTGAAAAGCTGTATACCGAAAACAAGCCAGTGATCTCCAGCTATATCTCCAGTCAGGGCATCCGCAAGATCCTGTTTGCCATCCCAATGGAGCAGCCGCTGCAGTTGGACGGCACTACCTATACGGCGCTGGTGGTCAGCTACGACAACGCCGTGCTGGAAAAGCTGCTGGGCAGCATGGTCTATGAGGGACAGAGCGATTGCTATATCGTGCGCTCAAACGGCGATGTGGTGCTTTCCACCGAGACAAAGACCGAGATCACCGAGCAGATGACCAACCTGTTTGATTACTTACAGCAGAACGCCAGCGTGGATCAGCCTTACTTTGACACCATGGTGCAGACCCTGCCGCAGGGCGGCGAGGGCTGCGTGCTGTACACGTTGAACCGGCAGAAATATTATCTGATCTATCAGCCGCTGGGGCTCATGGATTGGAGCATCATCGGTATCGTGCCCACCGGGGTGGTGGATGCCGGGATGCGCCGGGTGCAGGTGGCTACCATTCTGGTCATTGCACTGCTGGGGCTTCTGATCATGGCAGGCGTGATAAAGATCCAGCGTGACGCAGAGCGCAACCGCCGCCGGGAGCTGGAGCGCCGCCGGGAAAAGAGCGATATGATGTTTGCGGGCATGGCACGCGTTGTGGAGCGTTTTGCAGTGTGCGATCTGGACCGCGACCGCTACCAGTACCACGAGCGGCGCGGAGAACCGCTGTACCCGCCGGAGGGCTCCTACCGGCAAATGCTGGAGCAGATATCGCGCAAGTATGTGGTGCTGACCGACAGTGAAAACGCCAAGATCCCCCAGATGCTGGCACCGGAAAACCTGCGCAGGCTCATCAAAACGGACAACGACTCCCTCAAGCTGGAATATGCCGCCCGCGATAAAAGCGCATTTTTCATGATGACGGTCGTTCCCATGGCGTGGAAGGAAAATCGCTTGACCCGCGTGATGATGATCGTGCAGGATATGGGCAAGCAGCATCTGCTGCAAAGCCTTGCCAACACCGATGGCCTGACCGGCCTGCTGAACAAGCGCTATTTCGACCGGGTGCTGACAGTGCTGGAGCAGCACAGCCAGCCCTTTGCGCTGTTCTATATGGACTTGGATCGCTTCAAGCCGGTCAACGATACCTACGGCCATGATGTGGGTGATGAGCTGCTGAAGGGCGTTTCCCAGCGGCTTCAGGGCTGCATCCGCAGCCGGGACTACGCCTTCCGTCTGGGCGGTGACGAGTTCGCGCTGTTGCTGCTTGGTTCAATGAAGCCGGAGGCCTGCGCCAGCAAGATGAATATGATCTGTGAGATGGTCGCTGTGCCCTACGAGATCGACGGCAATACCGTGAGCGTGGGTGCCAGCTGCGGCTACGCCCTGTACCCCGCCGAAAGCGTGGACGTGCAGCAGGTGCGCTGCATCGCCGACCAGCGGATGTACGAGAATAAGCAGGCAAATCACGCCAGACAGGACGGCGCGGAAAGCATTTAAAATCGTCTTACATACAGCAAGGCCGCAGCACGGTATTTTGTGCTGCGGCCTTGCCGTTATATTATGCTGTTACAGATGCAGCATATCCCGCTGTGCGGCAGCGCGGTAGCGCAGCGCAGCGGCGATAAAGCCCTTGAACAGGGGATGTGCGCGGTTGGGGCGGCTCTTGAACTCCGGGTGGAACTGTGCACCCAGATGGAAGTCGCGGCCGGGCAGCTCTACGGTCTCCACCAGATGGCCGTCCGGGCTAGTGCCGGAAATGACCAGCCCGGCGTCCTGCATCTCCTGCCGGAAGTCGTTGTTGAACTCATAGCGGTGGCGGTGGCGCTCCCAGATCTCGCTCTCGCCGTAGCACTCGGCCATCTTGGTGCCGGGCGCCACCGTGCAGGGGTACTTGCCCAGACGCATGGTGCCGCCCTTGGGGATATTGCCCTGCTGGTCCGGCATCAGGGAGATGACGTTGTGGGCACCGTCCGGGGTGAACTCGCTGGAATTGGCGTCCTTGTAGCCCAGCACATTGCGGGCAAATTCAATGACCATGATTTGCATACCAAGGCAGATGCCAAAGCAGGGAACACGGTTCTCGCGGGCGTACTGGGCTGCCTGAATCATACCCTCAATGCCGCGGTCGCCAAAGCCGCCGGGCACGATGATGCCGTCCACATCCGCAAAGGCTTCTTTGCAGGCGGCCTGATCGGTCAGATCCTCGCTTTCCACCCAGCGGATTTCCACCTGACTGTCATTCTCAAACCCGGCATGATACAGGCTTTCCATCACCGAGAGATATGCGTCGTGCAGCTTGACATACTTGCCCACCAGTGCAATGGTGCAGGTCTTGCTGCGGGTGGCAATGCGGGAGACCACCTGCTTCCACTCGGTCAGGTCGGCAGGGGGAACATCCAAGTGCAGCTGCTGTACCACCACATCGTCCAGACCGTTGGTGTGCAGCATCAGCGGGCACTGGTAGAGGCTCGGCATGGTAAGGTTCTCGATGACACACTCCGGCTTAACATTGCAGAAGGTGCTGATCTTGCGGCGGATATCGCTGCCCACACTGCCGTCTGCGCGCAGAATGATGATGTCGGGGCTTACGCCCATGCCCTGCAGCTCCTTGACCGAGTGCTGCGCGGGCTTGGATTTGTATTCATCCGAGCCGGAGATGTAGGGCACCAGCACCACATGGATGTAGCAGCAGTTCTCCCGTCCCTGCTCCAGACCAACCTGACGGATGGCTTCAAGGAAGGGCTGGCTCTCGATATCGCCGGTGGTGCCGCCGATCTCGGTAATGACCACATCCGCCTCGGTGGAGGAGGCCAGATTGTAGATGTAGCTCTTGATCTCGTTGGTGATGTGAGGGATGATCTGCACCGTCTGTCCCAGATACGCGCCCTGACGCTCCTTGTTCAGCACGTTCCAGTACACCTTGCCGGTGGTCAGGTTGG
>ERZ1673702.465-NODE-465-length-57922-cov-7.347694_pt1 | contig 57922 bp, 61 predicted proteins | sample MGYA00580232_ERZ1673702 | MGnify/ENA primary metagenome ERZ1673702 (study PRJEB41218, sample SAMN15661792) | gut metagenome | host: Homo sapiens | place: Canada: London | collected 2015-08-20/2019-03-30 | study: EMG produced TPA metagenomics assembly of... | reverse complement strand
TGTGAATTTTCTTTGAATTATTTCACTGTCTACTTGACGGGGAGCAGTTCAAAAATTGAGAATAATGATAGTGAGGTATTTTCTTATGAAAAGAAGGTTAATGCTGGCAGCAATGTCTCTTATCCTAACAGTGACATTGTCAGTCACGAGCATGAACACTGTAGCTGAAGCTAGTCCGAAGATGTCCCCTACAGAGGAAAATCTCGAAATCACTATTAACTCGTTTTTAGAGAGCGACGGTGCTGTAGCCGAAGAGTTAACAGATGAAATGCTAAAAACTTTTTTGGAGACTCCTCTAGACTTTCTTCGAGTAATTGACACATATCCTCTCGATAAGCAAGAACTTCTCCTAAGTCGTATTGCAAATGTTGCTGTAGGAATGCCTGATGAGGAACGGCTTTCCTTTGAGGATATTATTTACTCTGCTGATGAAACAACCCCCGGTATCTCTCTATTAGAAACATACTATTCTGAAGCACTTGAAGCGACCCCTCCCCAAAATTCTGTAAGTAACCTTCCTAAATACGACATGGAATCAGTCAATCAGATTGTCAAGGCATATTTGGCTTCAGATTCCGAGGGAAATGAAGCGTTCTACAACTATTTGTCAAATGTATATAGTGCCGAACCTGAGTTAATGGAATCTGTGATGATGAACTATTCTGATTCCGAAATTCAAACATTAGCAAAAGACTTAGCAGCCTTATACCGTGAGGATAGCGATCTGTTAGAAAGATTCCAATGCGACGGTCGTTTGTCAGCAGCAGTTTTGGAAGCCATCGATTCTTCTATTGAAGAGACTTCTGCCATGACTAATATTGCCCCATACGCTGTTTACACTCCCAAAATTACTTCATTTTCTTATACCAAGAAGATTGAAGTTGGTACCCCTGTTCCCCTTTCTATTAAATTGACAGAGACAAGCGGAACATCCTCCGCTCGCACCTATACTGTAAAGGTGTTTTGTACACGTTCTGGCAAAGAGTGGCAAGTAGCTACTACTACTATGACGATTCCTGCCGGTTCTACAGTAGCAACCAAGAATGTCAATATTACTTTTTCGCACGCAGGTACATTTACCACAAGAGTTGCAGTTTACAATGGCTCAGCTTTATTGGTAACTCGCTCTGGAGCAAATCCAGACGTATCCTACGGGAATTGAAAAATAACTGTAACTTTTGACCCTGATCGCTTAAAGTACGGCTCTTTCTCGCTTTACAACGCTGCTGGCGAACAGCAGGTTTATGGCAGCGCGTTGGGCCGAGGCGAAAACAATCTCCCTGAAAATCAGCAGCACGGAAACACACCTTGCGGCACATACTCCGGAATCTTAGCTGGACCACATAAGAATACAGACTCCTTTGGCCCCAACAAGTACATTCAAACGCATGCTATTGATGTTCCCGCAATTCAGAAATACGGTCGCACTGATGCAATGTGGATTCATGGTGGTCGTAGCCAGACAGTACTACAGTGGACCGATGGATGCGTTCGCGTGTTTGACTCATCTATGTTAAGTATGCAAAACAGCATCACTGAAATGACCCGTGCAGCAAACGGGCATTACCAGACGGGATCTGTTGTTTATCGCGAGAGCTAATCTTATTGCTAAAATACAGAATGTTCAAGTACCGATCGTCATCCCATAGTCGGGTAGCAAATCTTACAATTTAACTCAAAGCAACCGGAGTATTGACATGTGATGTCAATACTCCGGTTGCTTTTTTCATCAGAAAACAGATGTACTAATGTTAATAATGTAAGTGTAAAAGCTCTACCAGCATTTTCAGTTTGTTTGGCATCCTTTCCAGAATAAATGTTCAGGCTGGTATTGCCGATACACAATGCGGCAGAACATTCTACAATGTTGCGCAATGCCTGCTTCGGTACAGGTAACTCTGTAAATGTGATGGCAGGCCCACTTGAGTGCAGCAATGGTTCAGTCTCGTCCAACAGCCCATGGTTTCGCAGCTTCCCAACACTATCGCCTCATATATGTCCATGGGCGGATTAGATATTACAGTTACTCAATACAGTTACTCAATAACTTTCGATATTTGCCAATAAGGTGTCACAAACATTCCCTTTCAAAGAATAAATGTAATAGCCTATGCCAAGTTGCTAAAATCACATGATTTACAACAACTATTCTAAATAGTTGTTCAAATCAGGCAAAAATAGCCCATTAGCTGTAAGCTCCTGACGCTAACACAGTTCCTGCTTTACCGAAAACACATGACAGAGTTTTTTCGCTATAACTGTTACTCAAAAGCTATAAATTTCGGGGGGATATGTACTTCTGCGCATATGTTGTCGTTCTCCACCGCCAGCTCTATTCCCTCATAATTAACTATTTTCTTAACGAAAGGAATTTAGAGTCAACTATGAACGTCAAGGACTATGTTATTCAAGAGTTAGAAAGCTACCCCCGTACTCTACGGCAAATTGCAGTTCTCCGCTATGAGTTAGAACATCCTGTACAAGTATCCACAGAAGAGATGCTGGATGCGATGGCATTTGCTCGTGGTGAGCATTTCGGATCAGCTCCAGGACATGTTTCAGATAAGACCTTATATATTGCCATGAATTACCGGCAGAAAGCAAATGAAGTAAATGCAGAAATTTCAGGAGAAATCTCTGCAAAGCTGTTGGAATTGGAACACAAGAAAAATCGGATCGAATATTATGTCGGTATGTTGGATAGTAGAAAAGCGGAGATAATTCGCCTGTGCTTTTTCAAGGGGATGACAATTGAAGAAGCTGCTGAAAAGCTTGATGTTAGCGCAAAGACAGCACAAAACGCCAAAAAGAAAGCTCTTGAAGATCTAACGGAGCTCTTTGCGCTAACCTCCAATGTTCTCTAACGTGATAGTACCCGACTTTAGCCAAGTAGGAACTGCTGCAAGTCTTTGACTTGCAGCAGTTCCTACGCAGGCGCAGTACACCAAAGAAGGCCTATTTTATTGCTCTTTAAATGCAAAGAATCTCTTGCAACTTGATTAATCGTCTCATATAGTAATATTATTAAAGTAATAGCAAGAACACAATTTTAAATAGTCAAATCAGCACGTCAACCGAAATACTACGGCTGTTATCGGTGCGAAGGTAAACGCCCCATTACTAAAGCGGCAAAATCTTCACGCTAAATGTGTGGCTATCTATCCCTATGATTCACAATCTTCTCGGTCTGATATGGGCGTTTATCATTTTAGCGCACGACACTAAATATAAAATCCTAATATTAAGGGTGGATGAAATTATGCTAGCACTTTTTTTAGCTGCTTTAGAAAGCAACGAAGATAAGCAAGTTTTTATAAAGATATATGAACAACACCTACCTTTGATGGAACGCACCGCTACACGCATTTTGAAGGAGCAAAGCGATAGTGAAGATGCAGTTCAAAATGCGTTTGTGCAAATCATTCGTCATTTTGATAAGATCCACAAGATTCCTCGTGAGGAATTACCTTTCTGGATCATTTCTATAGTAAAGAATGAAGCTCTCTCTATCATTCGAAAAAGGCAAAAGACTGTCTCTCTGGAGAATTGGGACGGTTATATAATAGAATCAGAAAATGTGTTAGACTATACTGAGTTGGTAAACTTATTCGCGAAATTGCCTTTATCATACCGGTCGGTCTTAGAAATGAAGATTCTTCTCGGTTACTCGGACAAGGAGATCGCTACTCACTTGGGAATCTCAGAAACGGCTGTTAGCACACGCGCGTCTCGAGGACGTACTTTGCTCCGCGAAATTATTAGAAAGGAGGGGTTTAGCATATGACCGACAACGAACTGGATCAGCTAATGCAGCGTGTTTTGCTGGATGCAATCAAAAAAGATTGTGAAACAGAAAATAGTGTTGTTCCCTCTTTTAATCCGTCTCCCAGATATCAGCGCAGTCTCGTAGCAATGATAGCAGATCCTTTGAAATGGACACGCAAACGTGCAACACCATTATGGAAAAAGATTCTACAAAAAGTCGCAATTGTCCTTATCGTTTTCTCCTTGAGTCTTGGCAGTCTGATGGCGGTCAGTCCGAACATCCGTGCTGCAGTTGTAAACTGGGTAACCGAATGGTATGAAACGCATATAACATATAGATATTTAGGTACTCCCACCGATAATGGAATGCCAAAATATAGAATAGAAGCATTGCCCAATGGATACGTTGAAGTTGATAGCGAACGCGAAGAGTGGTCCGATTACATTTGCATTGTGTATAGAAATGAAGCAAGTGGGAAAACGATCTACTTTGACTATACCCGTATGACACAAGGATACGTTAATGACTTTGAAGTTAATTCTGATACATCAGCATCTTCTGTTCTAGTAAATGGAATGCAAGGATATCTTTTCCAAGAGAAAAACTGGGAACAGCAAAGAAGCAGCATTACTTGGATAGATTCTGGTAAGAACTTGCAATTTACAATACACGCTTATCTGCCGCAAAGCAGAATTTTACAGATGGCGGAAAGTGTGTCAGAACTACCGTAAAATAATAAAATCATGTGAGGAAATCACCTCCTTCTACGTTTTATAGTTAAGGGCATAGCTCCTACTAATAAAAAAGCAAAGGAGGTGATTTCATGAAAAGGAGCGGTCTATCCATGGCGGCTATGGTTGCCACGGTTGTAATGGTACTTACTGTAAGCACCTACGCTATAACGGCTCGAGCTGTTAACCCCGTAGTTGGTCTATCTTTCCAAGGAACGACTGCAGTTTGTCATGCGAAGTGTTTTGCTGGGAGTGATAGCGATAATATTCAGGCGACACTAACGCTCTATTGCGGAGCAAATCGCTTAGACTCTTGGGACGGTTCTGGCAAAGGAACCATCAGCCTTTCGGGAACTTGTCGGGTTGAGACTGGCAAGCAGTATAAGCTGATATTGACATACTCCATTAACGGTAATACGAAACCACCCGTTACAGCAACTTCAAAATGCAGCTAATCTACAAAAAGGAGTTCAAAAATGAGGAAATTCTTTCTTTGGGCCTCGCATTAGTAATGAGCGCATGTTTTCACAATTTTTTGCGTGAGTACCTATATTAATCTACACTGGCCTGACATCAGATTTCCTACAATGACTTATAGAGAACTTGGTATTCCTCTAATTCTCCGCATAAATTCCATAGCTATAATCCGTGCAATTGATATTGGTTCTCGGCAATAATAAGTTAAGGTTAAGCCGTATGATGCTTCTTACTGATATCCATTTCAATCTCAGTTTTAGTTAAGACTCACTTACTACATCAAATTAAACTTCATTTTTACCTCCCAATAAAGAGAGAGCGGTCGGATAGCACATCCTGCCGCTCTCTATTATCTTTTCACTATTTCCTTTATTTACATACGATAGTAATGGTCTTGAGCAGAGAGTCCGTATCGATATAGCCGCCCTCAATGAGGCGGGCGCTGAAAAGAAAGTTTTCCTTGAAAAAGACGATGCTTTTTCCTGTTGTGCCGACGCGGAACTCATCTTCGTCTTTACACATCCCCGCGAGTTTTCCCAGCGAGAGAGCGGGAACCAAGAGGCTGATATCTCCGGTGCTCTGGTCGTCTCCCTTGGCTGTTACGATGCACATACCGTTGCTTCCTGCGGCGCGCAGGCCCGTACTAGTGAACATCAGGTTGACGCAGCGCAGCAGCGGCTTATCCTTATCCTGAGCCGTGGCAAAAACGGTGTGCTGAGCCATGGCAGGAATGCCGCTGACCTTGACGGTATCCTCGGGGAAGGGCAGATCTGGCTTGGGGAATGCGCCTCGATCCCACACATCAACCTCATAGCTGGCGCTGCCGCTGGTAAGCGTCATACGTCCGCGGTTTTCCTTGCGGCTGATCTCCACCGTATCTTCTGGGAGCCGCTGGAGCATTTCTGCAAGAGTTCTGGCGGAGTAGACGAGAGCGCCGTCCTCCTGTGCGGAGCACGGCAACATCTCTACGAGGGAAACCTCCAGATTGGTAGAGGTCACGGTGAGCATTTTTCTGGTACTGTCCGTCTCCAACAGCACACCCTTCAGGACGTCCAGCGGAGAGTCCGGCGGGGCAATGGCCGTCGCACGCTTGATCGCTGCGAGAAATTCAGCGCGATCCACGCTAATAAGCAAATAATCTCCTCCTTTATGCAGCAAAATCGAAGATCGACAGTTGGTTTTCATCCGCCTCTGCCACCTTCGACTTCCGCTTTTTCTTTTCTTCGTTTGTTCTTGCAAGTAACCCCTCGTAGCGTTCCCAGATCGCGGCGGCCTGAGCTGTGCGGACACTGCTCTCGTGGGGTTCTGGTACGATCTCCAGGGCAGGCAGACCTTCTACATCTGTCTCTTCCTGCACGCTCTTTTTGCGATTGGGGTTGATGATTGCCATTTTCTTAAAGGCTGCGGCAATATCCTCCACATTGTCCCGGATACCGGCTGCCAGTTCCTTTGCCATCTGCGAGGTCATGTCCCTAACATCACTCATGGCGGCAAGGCCTTCTTCGCTGAATGTACCTTCAATGATGCCCGCGACCGCCAGCTTAGACGCCATCAGCTTCATAGTTTTTGCCTGCATGGTATTGGCGTAGTAGAGCATATACACCTCAACCTTGGTTGCTGTCTGATTGATGCGCCAACTTCTACGAGAGGCCTGACGCAGCGTAAAAAGGTTATAGCTCATAGAGTAGTAGATAACCGTAGCGAAAGCATTGAGATCTAAGCCCGTCTCCAAGCAGCGAGGATTTGCGATTAGGACTTGCAGACCCTTTTTGACTTGTTTATCCACCCATTCCTCGCGTTTTTCCGTGGGGACACGCGGCGTCAGGAGCTCCGTGCAGTATCCATTCTCCCGCAGCAGCTTGATCAGCTTCTTTTGAGAGTCGGTTCGTGTCCAACTGGTGTAGATCAGCACCCGTCCGCCATCTGCCACTTTCTGCTGCACCAGCTCCAACACCTTTTCTTCTTTTGGCAGGAGCCGTGAGAAGTCTCCACAGTTTTGCGGCTCCATAATGGTCGAGCCATCAATGGGATGAATGACCTCTGGCTGGCCGTAGGGCTGGTCTGGATAGACTGTGAGCAGATTGAGGTAGGTGGAGAGTATCTTCTGCGCTACCTTTTTATCTGTGCGGAGGATCTTTTGCAGCGTGCTTTCCGCTTTCTCATAGGCTTTACGGACATCCTCCGGCATATCCAGCGCGATTGGTATCTCCTCATAGCTTGGCAGGTTCTTTCCCATATCCATAAGGGACAAAAAGGCCGCATACTCCAGCAAAAAGCGGGAGAACACCAACGGTGAAACGCCGGGAAGCTGCCGCGACCTCGTCTTCCGCTTGTTGGTGCGCCGGTTGGAGTTATATATTCTGTCCTCAATCTCATAGGTGTTTTCTACGACACCATACTCCGCATCAAAATCACGAGGCTTGCGATACAGCTTATCATCTCTAAGCATAAGTCCTGGGACGATACGGTAGAGCAGGTGAAAGATACCTGAAGAGTACCCATTGATCAGCGTCGCGGTCATTCCAACGAACAACTTCGCTGTACCGTAGAGCTCAGCCATGGCATCACCCTGACCGCTGGCGTTGTTGTATTCGTGGAGCTCATCGCAGAGAAAACCGCTGATTTTTCCACGCAGTTTCTTCTTGATATAGGTGCTGAGCGGATAGCGCCGCTGCGCACCGTGGACGGGATAGTACCCACCTGGGTCCTGGGCAATCTCCATAAGCTGATCTACAATCTTCTCATTCTTCGTCCGTTTGAGATGTGCGGCCGCCCCGCAGCGGTGTACCCAGCCGTACTCGCCGATCTTGACCCACTCGGTCTGCTTACTCGGATTGACAGCGGACCATAACGGCACACCGCAGTGGAGACATTTATGATTTAGCTTGTTCTCTTTGAGAAAGAAAAACTGGTCTGCCGGCACGGTATAGCTAATCCCATCCTCGCTGATATCCATTTCGATGACCGCATCGCAGTCTGGGCAAAGAAATGCACGCCGGCGTCTGTTCCACCTCACAGCAGGATAGCGCATATAGCCGTCTCTGGCCCTTTCCTTGGAAAAGACTGCGTACACGCTCTTGTCACCCTGCTCGTACATGGCGTAGAGGCGATTTAGGTCGGTAATGCTGTGTACCACCATGGCGTAGGTATCCGGGAGCGTTTCGCCAATCTCGCGTACCCATTTTTTCGTGACGTGGGAGGGACACATGATGATGTTGAAAGATTTTCCTGTGTCTTTTTTCTTCTGCGAAGCCCATAGTCCGTGCAGCGCGCCGAGAGCAGTCGATCCGATCTTTGTTTTTCCAGAGCCGCATTCCGCGATGATGAGGGCAGCCCGCTTTCGCTCAAGCTGGCGCTTGACAGCCTCTGCCACCGCGAGCTGCGCGTCATAAAGGGAATAGCCCGCGTGCTGCGTGATAAAGTCGTTGATGGCCAACACTTCATCAGAGAGGGGCTCACTGGCAGGGTCAAAGAGGGGCATGAACTGATTGCGGATACGGTCTGCAACGGTAACGCCAAAGGCATTGAGATACTCCGTGACATTGGTGACGTTCTCGAACCCGTCCGAAAAGCCCGGAACCGCGCCGGGAATCTGGATATCCCCGGTCTTCAAGCCTTCCTCCAGCACCTCCACAACATTTTTATCCTCTGGTTTTAGCGTCAGCACCCATGCGTCGATCCGCTCTTTTTGCGAGACGACCTCCAGCTGTCGGAGATCTCCGCGGTTTTGGAGCGAAGTGAGTACATAGTCCTGAAACGCAGGAATGAGAGGTGCTGCTGTTTTGTGGTCCAGTTCCTCAAACAGGCGCGCACGATCTCCTTCGGGGCAGAAAATATAGCATTTGCGAGGCTGTGTCGGTTTTTGCGGAGCGGCTTCTTCATCTCCTTTTTGCCTGTCATCCTCCGGCCCGTCTTCATCCTGCAGCGATGTTTCTTCCTGTGCGTCGTCTGCTGCCATGAGCGTTGCCACGGCGTATACGCCGTCATGGGTAATTTGACGCTGATACCCTTTCAGCTTACTTTGCAGTTTCCGCACCATACCATTTTGGGTGGCCTCTATGGTAGCGCCGCCATAAATAGCGTCTGCCATAGCCCGCACCATCTCGGGATATCCACCGAAGCGGATCGCGCAGATCACGCTTCCTTTTTTGTCTGGGTCAAGCACGACTGTATCTGCGTAGGCCGACAGTCGGATCTTCGCCGACGGATCATAATACACCAATGCCGCCGGCGTTGCTGCTAACGGTCACATCGTGAAGCCCGAGGTCTCTTGCGAGGGCGCGCAGGAAAACCTTTCCCACATTGAGGAAGACCTGCTTGCTCCCGTTGGGGCCACACTCCTTTTTTCCACGGATATTGCAAAGATTGAAATTAAGCAGCGCGGCCAGCCGCCGCATATTGTTCGTCTGTGATTTTATAGACATGGCAATTCCTCCGATCATTGATATAAAAGAAGGCAAGGAACAGATACAGTTCCTTGCCTTCTTGTCGCACGGCTCATGCCGCGCTCTTCATATTCTCTTCGGCTTGCGGTGAAGATTTAGCCGTGCCTGCCGCCCCCAGCGGGACGCGCTTGGCGCAGTATGCTTTTAACCGCACGCAGCCGTTTTCTGTCAGGATACCGTGATAGCGCTTTTCATAGAGGACGGATTTCCCATTCTCGCTGATCCGTACCCTGCTCACTACTTTGATCTCCCGCATAGGCTCTTACGCAGCGTTGCGGAGGATACGCTCATGCTCAAAATCGAACACGGGTGCATTTTCCTCCGGCGTACCGGGGATGAGCTTGAGGGTGTAACCCTGCTCACGCGCCAGCTTGAAAATGCCGACGATTCGATTGAGTTCTTCATCCACGGGTTCAGACTCGGCGGCTTCTGCCGCGCATGGTGTAGCTTGCGCTGTCTCGGATTCCTGCTTTTCTTCCTGCACTGGTTCAACAACATCCTCTCGCACATTATCATCGACGTCTGCCATGGCTTTCAGCTCCTTTTGACCGGGAACCGTCAATACCGTCCAGATCGAGCGAAACGCTGAAGCAAGAAGCGTACCGAAAAGTGTGCGCTTTTTCGGTGCCAGGTTAACGATCTCTGCGGCATTTACTGTGTCAATCTCACTAAGCGTTACCGTCAGCTTTCCTGTCTCCACATAGGCGGCGGAAAGAAAGCAAGATACCGCGGCGCTCTCTGAGGCAAAGACCTCTGGCGACTGCACACGCTTGGCAAGCAGGCGCTTGCAGACGATACTGCCGGACTCCACATCATCGACGCGGATCACATCGGCGTCCACCGTACCGGCGTTGATCGTACCGCCGCCGGTGATGGTCTTAGCCTTGATGCCATAGTCCACATGAAGATGACCGTGGACGACCAGATGCTCCGTTGTCAGGGACTCATAATGGATGCTTTCACCCTTGGGGATATAAATGGTTTTCATATTGTCTGTCTCCTTTTCCTTTTTGAGGGCATGTCGCCCATTTTCTTTTTAGTCTCAGGCTGCCATTTCATCACGGAGTCGAACCGGCAGCACCAGCGCAAAATCGCTGCGCCCCTCTGCCTCGACCACGATGGGCGTATAGGGGCCGCTGAGTTTGATCCGCACCGTTGGCTCTTTTCTAAACTGTTTCAATGCGTCCAGCATATAGCGAAGATTAAAACCAATGGTAAGATCACCGCGGCCAACCATAGATACACGGGTCGTAAAACGTCCGGAGGGCACATTCATGGATAATTCCTGTCCGGCAAAGCGTACATACGGAAATGTGCAGCTGCCAACGCATTCTTTAAGATAAGTGAGTTCCCGCAGCAGTTCATCCGTCTGCACCGTAATGACTTCCCGATAGACCTTGGGGATCGCGGCGTCGGGATCATAGGTGTCCACGCCATATCTGCGGACATACAATTTCAGCGTCTCGTCCGAAAAACACACCTTATGAGCGCCGATCTGTACCGCAACTTCATTTTCTCCAAATGCCCTTAGATGTGTGAGCGCATCGCCCAGCAGCAGACATGGCACGGGGAAAACTGTATCCGGCTGCGCGTCACAGGCCATGCGGCGTCCATCCAACGAAAAAATGCGGTCTTCCCGAAACTGGACACAAGCACTCTGCGGCCGGCGGTCGAGGCATCCCTTTTCCGCGGCATAGCGTACGCGCTCGATCCTGTGGAAAAGCGCGGCGGCATTCACGCGCAGGGACGCGCCCTCCTCTACGGTTCCACACTCCGGATAATCTTCATAGGAGGCAGTAGAAAACTCCGCGGCTCTCTGCTCGCAGAGCACTTCTATCTTTCCATCCTTTTCGTCCTTTGGAACAAAGGTGATCGCCAGTTCTCCCTCAAAATGAGCGCAGGCTTTCATCACGTCCTTTGTTCTGGAAAAAACAAAGGACATATCATCGCCGCGAGCGGGGAGTTCCGCTACGAGCCATGTTTCAAGGTCTGTCGCTGTCAGCGTACACCGCCCATTCTGAATGCAAACCGCGATCTCCTCCAGAATGGGAATCGGATTTTTTCGCAGAACCTTACTGACCTTGCTCATCGCGTCCGAGAACGCTCTGGCATCTACCGTGAACCTCATCATGCTGCTTTCCTCCTCGGCTGTTTTTCCAGTACCGTCTGCATTCGGATTGTCCTTGTGGAAAAATCCGTCTGAAGCGCGAGGTTCTCCCCGTGGGTCAGAATGTTGTAGACCATCGTTAGAACAGCGGTAGCCGCCGTGACGTTGGCGACGATGCTCTGCGGATCTGCCTGAGCGGCCTCTGCACAGCTTACTTCCGAGGGAAACCTGTCTGTGATTTTCAACATCTCCGGGTGGACACCGCCGATGGGTCTTCTCACAGTACGCCCGTTTTTCCTTACACCGCAGACCACTTGGCCGGTATAGCTGCCGTTGCCGCTGTCGATGTAGATGAGATCTATGCTCTTTTTGAAAGCCTCATGGCAGAGCTGACGCGTGCGGTTATTGTCCACGCACCCCAGCAGGAGAACCATCTCTCTGACTTTTCTTCTCGGATAGTCGTCCGTTTCCCATTCTCCCGGTTCGATCAGGGGCATAAGCTCCGGGAGCGTTTCAATGAAATTGGGAACATACTCAGTCTCCATTCCCAACACGGCGGAGTAGCGCTCCGAGAGCACACGGGCCTTGTTTTCTCCAAGGTCCGCTTCGACGAAGTTCTGTCGGTCAAGGTTTTTTGCCTCGACAAGATCTCCGTCGCAGATGATAAACCGTGCCGGGCGGTCAAGCATGTGCAGCAGGCGAAAGAGGTACGGCGCAACATAGCCGCCTGTTCCGCCCGCGCCCAGCATCACGACCTTTACCGGACAATCCATTGGGAATTTCATCACCACACCTCCGAAAGAAACTCTCGAAGGCTGCGCTTCTTCTCTTTTTTCGGCAGGGTCCTGCGGATACTGACCTGCTCCAGCCATTCCTGCGGGAACGGCTGCTCCAGCCCCTCAACGACCTCAGCGGGATCAATGGGGACGAAGCTGTCGCCGCAGAAGATACGGGCCTTGAGCGTCGGATAAAAATGGTCAAGCTCTCCGAGGACAAAATAAAGTCCCGTGGAGCGCTCGTCACGGTCATCCTTGCCGGAGAAAAAGGCCTCCATGCTGTTGTGGGAGTGGATATCGGCATAGCAGATATACCGCTCTTCATCGTCATAGGGGCAGCCGCGAAGATCCGCCTCCACTTCCTCCTTGCAGACGCTCTGTTTGGGAACATAGGCGAAAAAGCGTTTTTCCGCCTTATCCCAGTAGATCAGAGCCAGAGCCTCGTTTTCCTCGTTCTCCGTCATAAAGGTGCGGAAGAAAGCGATGATTTGGCCCATTAGCTGAGCGGGTATCTTCGGCAGAGCCGGGGTAAACCCGGCTCTGATCTCCGAAAAATCTGCTACATTGTTTTTGGGGGCGATAAACTCGCCCTGCTCCATCTTGCAAAGCTCATAGATCCTGCCGTTGCGGGCGGGAACCAGGCAGATGACCTTATCCGATGCCCGCGCCTCCTCCAGGGAGCCGAATTTTCCCTTATAGGCGGCGTTGCCCTTGGTCTTCATCTCCACCTTAGGCTTCACATAGCAGCAGGGATTTTTTTCTTTTGTCTTTTTGAGGGCTTCCAGAAATTCACGGGAGCGCTCGATGGTCTCCTTCATGGAGATGATCGTTGTCCCCTTGGGATCCTTGACCTCTTTTCGGATACCGCAGTATTCCACGCTCCACGATACCCGCTTACCTTCCTCAAGGTCGGTAAAGTCCTCGGATTTGCGGATACGCAGTTCCTCAAAGGTCATGGAGGGGTCCTCGATCTCATCTTTGACGCCCTTGTGATAAAAAACAGGCGGCTTTTCCAAAAGCCCTTTCTTAGTGTTCTCCGCCGTTTTCTTCTCAAAGGCCGCAGCGATGGGGTTTTCTGCGTCCGTGTTCACCTCCGGCTGCGCGGGTGCGGGCTTTTCCGCAGGCGTGGCAGCGGTAGGCTTGGATGCAGAGGCCACAGGTGTTTCAGGCTCCTTGGGTATCGGGGCGGGCGCTGCGGCAGGTTCCAGTGCAGGCGCCGATTCAGCAGATTCCGCAGTCGGCTCCTGCGCTTCGGGTGCCGGAGCGGGTACTGCGGCCTCCACAGGCGAGGCAAAGGGATTACCTTGGTCTACCGTACCTGCGCTATCCTTGAAGATCGCTGCAATGTCCAACCCTTCCTCATCGGAAATCTCGCCAAAAGGCCACGCGCTGTTGCTGGATTCACTCATAAATGCTTGCTCCTTTCGATTTTGGGACAAAAAAAGGCCGCAACTGCTCCCATGAGCAATTACGGTTTTTCTTATCCTTATTTCATTCCAGTTCGTCCGAGTCTCTGACGGAGGGCGCAATGACCCCCTTTCCGTCGCCGTTCCTCCCTAACTTACTCCGCCCTGACTTACTTCGCCCTGAAATACAGTTTTATTCTACTACCCTTATACCTTTCCTGCATAGTTGGAGGTTTTCCATAGTCCCGAGTTTTCTCAAATAATGCCTTGTGACTTCAGCAAATAGAGTTTATACGTTTACAATCCGTTACACTGCCCTCCTTTTGATAATTGAACGATATATCATTAAAAGTAATGACTCTTGTCGTTCTATCGCTGTATTATGTTCTTGATATGTCTCTGTCCAACGACAGATTGTACAAGTCTTGTGCTATATATTTCATAGAAATGTCAAAATATCAATAATCATGGAAATAATGTGAGAAAATGTGGCATATTTGCATTTATAGGATAAAAGAAAAATTCTTAAAAATGATAGTTGAATGCACAACCACTCTAATTCCATTTTTGCCGTTTCAATTAAATCAGGAACGGAAATCAGGGGGGGTAAGTCCAATGTTCTAATGTTATGTTGTACGTTCTAAAAATATAGTTTCTTATGAGATAGTAATTCGCATTTGTATTTAGAGAAAAGGAGGCCAGAAAACATGAAAAACGCGCGTAACTTTTATTATCGCTTGATTTGCGCTTGCTTAGTTTTAGCCGTTATAGGGAGCAACACACTTGTCTTTGCCTCTAGTCCTGATGATATTCATAGTCAAGAAAACAATTTCTGTCAGGAACTAAGCGGTATTCCAATCTTTTTTGATTTTGTTGCACCCATTAACTCAGATTCAAAACAATCCTCGCTATCCCTATCGGACTCAAATGAAATTTATACAGATACTGAAGCAATTGTAAATGAGCAATTAGAAATATGTGAATCTATGCAGCTTTCAACCACAGAGCGACAAATCGTGTATGCCCAGAGCCCCTTTTATCAGACATTAGAAAGAGCAGAAAAAATCATAGCTGATGGTGGGCTTGTAAAAGGAATCCATTTTCTATTTCCTATTGCAGAAAATGGAAGCGATTTGTCAGTGAGTACTATTCTATCCAGCAATGATTGGCGCGATTATACAATGCCCTTAAGAACATATAATGGATATGAATTTCGATATCTTGATTCATATGTTGATGGGGAGACTGGATACATTAATGTAGATGACATAGGAACTGTTGAGTGGAGAAAAGTTGTAAGTTCGGGATTAAAAGCACTATTTCCTACCGTCGTTTCGGCTGCAGGCGCACCAGTCGTAGGAAACGCCCTCGGGGTTTCAATTACACTTAGTGATACAATCTCCCCATTAAGTGTTCGACCCAACTTAACCTATTCATATAGTGCAGTATCTTATGTCAAATATAACGCGATATATAGAAACTATATGCGTTCGTTCTATATTAGTGACAAAGACAACCTTATACCCGGCTATGATTTTTATATTGTCGGAGCGGCTGAAAAAGTTGAAGTAGACAATCATATTTCTACACGGTGGCCTACTATTGATAGCTGGGACACTTATAGCGGTCAGGTTGGTTCAAGACATACCATCTCAACTCCAGGTTTCTACGGATCCTCATCTTTTCTTTCAAGTCTTATTCAAAGCTATCAACTTCAGCGAAACTATTATGAAAATATAGAATTAAAAAAAGAATTGATTAACATTATACTGAATTCCAGCTACTAACCTGGTAGTTAATAGACTATATTTCCAACACATGTTTTAGGAAATATACCCCATAGATGTTTCAACCTTGATACCTCCAAAGCAACTATACACAGAAATGATGGTTGATGAACTTCTTAACAAGTGCAACTAACTAAGGCGGTAAACAATACCCCCTTTGCACTTATTCTAACAATTTTGACCACAAATATAGGATAGGGCACAGTAGATAACTGTGTCCTATCCTATCTATCCTATAATATAATGGGAGGCGATTTTAATTTGATGCGGAACATGGCACAACGACTGTTTAAAGGCAAGCGGCTTATATATCTTTCGATAATACTCTTAGCCCTCGTTCTACTGAATTTAGGATTAAGTGTTATTATGCGTTGGCAAAAGCAGGAAACTTGTGAAAGCATTGCTGATGTTTGGAAAGATGTAGGCCACCTTGTATCTCAGAAATATGACACAGATATGGATTTGATCCATAATTTGAGTTTAGTTAAAATCTATTTTAAGTCTAATCTTTTAGATGGAATTCTATATGAGTGGCGTTATATAGAAAAGAGCGGATTACTCCCCCCCACAGCACAGACCACAAAATATATAAGTTTAGATGCTGAAGGGCAAAATAACTCAAGTCCACAGAATGGAGAATCTTATTCGATTCCTATGGTGCTGATAATCAGCGCTGAAGAAACAATATTCCACAACAATCCTAACTTCTTCGATTATACTAAGAAAATTAGCACCGTTGATGTCGATGGTAGAGCTATTTATTCGGTTGAAAACGGTTCGCTTTTGTGGAAAGGATATACTTCAGAAATTGTATTTTCTGATTGCATAATAGAACCACAAAATCGGATAGAAAATCAAAAAATCTTAAAAGGCGAATTTTATGAAACTGTCAAAGCTGAATATTCCTCTATCAGTTCAGACATTGCGATAGAAGACAGATGTGGAGACGAAATCTTTTTAGACCTTGGGATATTGCAGAATCAATGTCAATGATCTTTGCTCATTCTGATTTTTCAATTGCTTAAAACTCCTTCTCCGTCATAGTGCAGAATTACCATTGTTCAGGTCGGGCGAAAATATCCCCTTCGCGTCGGGAAAAGCAAGCCAAATGTAGCCGGAAATTAAAAGCCACTACCATAGCTCTTTCAAACCTTGTACACTGGAAAGTGCCAACAGCCCAGTGGAAAGGAGCGTAATGAAAGAGCCAAGTGGTAATGGCTATGTGCCGATTATAGCACAAGCCATAGAAGAAATGAAAGCAGAATGGGGAGATACATTCTCTCTGGAGCAAGTCAACTTAGCTGAGCTCGAACGCCGTACCGGCATCTCCCGTGGAAAGTTACGTCGGCTCAAGAAGAACGGCTTTCAGGATAGCATCTGAAACAGCAATTCCGGAAAACACAAGATCACCAAACTTACCGGCTATAGTGGAATCATTGACACGCTGTTAGATAAGGTAAGATAAGTTGCGCAAAAAGGAAAATACATAAAAGAAGACATAGTTTGCAGACTCTGGTAGAATGAAGTTACCACACAAACATTCGAAAGGAGACTGCAAACTATGTCCGAGAAAATTGTACAGCTAAACGAGGAAGTAATCAAGAGTCAGATCAAGGAATTGGTCCATGGCAGCGTAGAAGAGACTCTGAACGAGCTGCTGGAAAAAGAGGCGGTGTCCCCCTAACGCAGGCAGTCCGCTACGAACACAGCGAGGCACGGCAGGGCTACCGCAGCGGGCACTATGACCGGAACCTCACCACGACCTCCGGAGACGTTACGCTCCATATGCTCCGGCTCAAGGGCGTGTCCTTCGAGACAGCCATCATCGAGCGGTATCGCCGCCGCGAGAGCAGCGTGGAGGAGGCGCTCATCGAGATGTACCTGGCAGGCGTCTCTGTGCGCCGTGTGGAGGACATCACCGAAGCCCTGTGGGGCAGCAAAGTCTCGCCCGCCACCATCAGTGAACTGAACAAGAAAGCTTACGTCCACATTGAGGACTGGCGGAATCGTCCTTTACAAGGCGGCCGCTACCCGTATGTCTGCGTGGATGGCATCTATCTGCGCCGCAACTGGGGTGGAGAATACGAAAATGTCGCCATTCTGGCGGCAATTGCCGTGAATGAGGACGGTTTTCGTGAGGCTCTGGGCGCTGCCGAGGGGATGAAAGAGGACAAGGCCAGTTGGGTCAGTTCCTTCCAGTGGCTTCGTGGGCGCGGCCTGAACGGCGTGAAGCTCATTGTCGGCGACAAGTGCATGGGAATGTTGGAGGCCGTGGGCGAAGTATTCCCAGATGCCAAATACCAGCGCTGCATCGTGCATTTCTACCGCAATGTTTTCTCCGTTGTACCCCCAAATCAAAGGTCAAGATCGTGGCGAAGATGCTCAAGGCGATCCACGCGCAGGAGAGCAAGAAAGCCTCCCGTGAGAAGGCGAAAACCGTGGTTGCCGAACTGAAAGCGCTGAAGCTGAAGGAGGCTGCCAAGAAAGTCGAAGATGGCATCGAGGAGACGCTGACCTACTGCGATTTTCCCAGCGAACACTGGACGCGTATTCGCACCAACAATGTGATCGAGCGGCTGAACCGTGAGATCCGCCGCCGGACCCGCGTGGTGGGGACATTCCCGGATGGGAACTCTGCCCTGATGCTGGTCTGCGCCAGACTTCGCCACGTGGCGGGCACCCAGTGGGGCAACAAGAAATACATGAATATGAAGCATCTGGAGGCGACTCTGGACGACACCTCTATTGCCGGCTGATTTCATTCAGCCGGGGTCTGCAAACACTTTTGCACACAGGACTCTCTGCTGATAGAATAATACGATTAATAAAAGCTTGTATGAAATGAAAGGTTCACCACGTACGATTCTGATTGATTCTTTGGATGAAAGTCCCATTGGCTACTCGGCTGAGAGGTCGGTCGATCAACCTCCCACTCGATTAAGAATTTATGCGGATTATAAATTAGCTAATCAGAACATCCTGCTTAATAATTATGTCTTTTGAAAGATAAATATAATCCAAAGCACTTTGAAATGATTTATTGTTTGCTCTCCACTCTTTTGCACAACTTATTAAATCGTACTTAGAGAGAGAAATAAAGCTTCTTAATATTTTGTCAACTTCATATTTGATTTGAAGAGAAGAACTTTCATTGACTGCATCATATGCTCTATGAGAAAATTGCAAAAATTCATCTCTATAACAGTTGATAGGTCGAATTTTGATCATATCAGCTAAAGATAATTCATTATATATCCACGGTGAGGCTGTTCTCTCTTTACTTATTTCTTCGGCTATTGAAATGGAATTTTCGCTGTTCAAGAAAAAAACGGATTCACACTTATCAATCATTCTGGACAAAGCAATGGATAACATCATATGAACATGGCTGGTAGAATAATTCCTTTTGTCATAATCGAAAGATGTACCGTTGCTATGTCTACAATACTTCTCATCTATTTCTCTCAATAAATCGTTAGAATATCCCCAAAGACAAGAATCTATAAAAGTATTTAAGTTGAGCTCCTTTTTTAAAAAGCCAGCTATAGAAACAGCTACCTTCTCATCGGCATGTGAGTGAGATAAAAATACACTAAATTTTTGCTTTGTTGGGAACCAGCTCTCCTGTAACTTAGTACCATCAATCACTCCATCTATTCCTATAAATTCTTTTAGGCTACTCTGAATGTCTGTTTGTATTTTGGCATAATATTCTTTCCCTAAAGATTCATATTCCTTGAAGTCCGAATATACAATATCATTTAATTTAAATTTTGAAAACATAATAACCTCCTCAAACAATATGAATTAAGAAAATTAAGACAGCGGAAATCGAAAGATACAATGGAGTAATCGAGATGTTTTTTATCATAAGGCATGGAATTGCAGATACTTTTTCTTTAAATTCGCTTGTATTCATAGAAAAGTCAACCAAATTGTCATCACTTATCTTTGAAACTTTATTGTATAATTCTCTGAAAAGTTTCTCTTGCTTCAAATAATACGCATCCAAAACCCAAAACACAATATTTAAAGCCAATGCACAGGCATATATCCTCCAATCGCTCTCTTTAAACGATAATGCCACAATAGCTGCAATGATAGTAACATTCCAGCCTTTTAAGTAAAAGGAATTCGATGCCATTCTTGATATTGCGGACTGTATATAATCCATATGTTTGTATTTATTTTCCATAATTCGAAACTCCTTTACACATTTATACTTTCACCTTCAATTAGAGCCAATCTCTTATAATCAGAATCTAAAAACCATGTATCGCTCATTTTATTAAGATGGAAATTCTTTTCATCTATAGCTTCTTTAGAAATACAATAAATCGGCTTTCCCAATTCTGTGAAGTAATTCAACTCATATTTACACCAGACAGAATTTCGTGAGTTTTCCGATACGACAAAAATCATTGCCTTAGATTGTTCCATCCGTTTTTCGAGCACCTTTAATGTAGCTTCACAGAGTAAATGTCGCTTTAAATAATCAACATCATTAATCCAGTCACAAAATATGTTCTTACCATTCTGATTCTCAGCCCGTATTAATTTCTGGACAATGGTGCCGTCCTTACTGCTATGAGATATAAAAAAGTCATATTCTTTGATTTTTTGCTCCCTTGAATTTTCTATTCTATACTCAAGTTCATTAGGATTCTGTGGGATTTCATATGTTTCAAACGGGTACACTTCTTTAAGAAACTCTTTTCTCTTTTTATTTTTGGTGTGTACCTGCATATATTTTTGTCGTCTTGCTCTGGGCTGATAATTAAAACTCTGCAAGTGATAAAACGCTTCCCAACGAAGCTGTTCATTTAACTCGGTATCGTTCAATTTAAAAAAGAACTGAATTATCTTATCACTATAGTACTTTTTCAACTCTAAGAGTATATATCTTCTATCTTTTTGACTTGTATTTTTTCTTTCATATAAACCAATTAACTGATCAATAAAAGAAGGGGTTACTTGCTGAGTTTTAGACAAGGCTTTTTCAATCTTCTGATTTACTCTTTCAATTTTAGGCTTTCTTTTTTGCCAAAGATTTTCCCTCGCTAATATTCTACCTTCTTCAGTGTAATTATCGCAATGTATGTGGCGATACTCATCTGATAAAATTTCCTTATACCGAGAGGCATTCATTAATAGCACTTCTGGTGCTTTCATGTCGTATCTGTTTTTTCCGTATGTTCTTTTAATATAACGATCCTTGGTTTGATAATAAGTATACTTAACTTCAACAGAACGCCACTCATATGGATAAAATTCTTTCAATAGTGCTATAATATCACTTTTTGAATATTCTTTGGGCAAAAGAGGTTGTATTGTTTTTATTTCACAATCCCACATCGATAAAATATCACGAACCTCTTGATCGAAAATATGTTTTGTGACCCCTGACATTATCATTTCTCCTTACTTTTGTGATTATATCAAAACCTCCATGTATCGCAGTACCTTGGGCTTTACGCGAAGCTGGTCTGCGTACTGCATCAGTTTGTGAATGTTCTTATCCTTGGACGCTGCATAGCGTTTCATAGCTTCTCCGACGATCTGAACATCGCTGCCGCTGCCGCGCAGGATGTCACACAGCGTCCGTTCCAAATCGTAAACACGAATTGGATTGCCGGAGGGGGATTCAATTTCAATTCTGCCGAACTCGTAGTTCTCCGGCACAACGCGCTTGATGATTAAGTTCTCCTGCTTCAAGGACGGGGCATTGTAGCCCTTGGGAAAGGTCATCGTATATTTCGCCGGGGTACGGTCTGAATAGCCCAGCAGATACAGGGCGGTATCGTGCGAGTAAATCCCGCGCCCATACTTGCGCTGCAAGAGGTAAAAATCGTCCTCCCATGCGCTGCTCCGCACATACAGGCCGCGCCCGAAGCGGTACATCTCACCGCTCTTAACAAACTCCTGTAAAACGCTGCGGTGCAGCCCGGCTTCCGTCACCTGCGCTGCGGTGATCGTGCCGTCCTCCGACGCTTCCAGCAGTTCTTCGATTTTCTCCTTGGCGTTCATGCTTCTCACCTCGCTTTGACAATCACACATTATATTATATGGAAATAATGTGCGGTTGTCAACCGTAAAACGACGAACACACATTAAATTGCTTGAAAATGATATGTGAATGTCAGAGAAGCTCCAAGGTTTTGTCCTGTTCCTGCCCACGATTGGGGGACAGGATGCTGTCGATGTTCTGCTTGACGGCATCGTATTCCCGCATACGTTTTTTCAGGCTTCCGTACTCAGCGTACAACCGGTTCTTTTCTTCGGACAGTCTGGAATATTCCTCGCGCACAGTTTCCACAACATAACGAGGCATCGAATATATGCGAAGAAAGTCTTCTCTTTGCACCAAACAACAATGCTCCTTCCGCGTCCAGCAGTACCTTTTGGTACGGTCTCATGCAGAGGGAGTATTTCGAGGTTAACATTTATTTACGGTTTTCCAAGGCACATAGATTTTTTGCCTCAGCTCTGTATACCCATGTGAACTGTAAGAAACATCTTATCTCATGTTTATGAGATAACTGCACGCCCGTACAGATATATAAACCGATTTCCAATAGCAACACACGAATTCCCTTACAGCCTCTTTAAAAGTAGACGTTTCGCATAGATTTTACGTCTCACCTTTGTCTGAAATGTCAAAATTTCGACAATTACAAATTTGTTGCAAGAATCGCCCTTAAAAAGTACAAACAACAGCAATGTCCGGCCCCCCGAGGTGCACCTCGGAGGGCCGACTTATTCTTCCACTTTGAATTAAGCTTTCTGAGAGCAGAGGGCTCATTTTAACTTACCACTTACTCAGGATTTTCCCGAACATCTGGAGTTTTTCTTCGTTGTAACGCTGCACAACCAGCATTACGTTTTCTCCCACCATAAAGTCGGAGTCTTCGTGCTGGAAGGAGTAATTGCACGTACAGACTACGCCATCCGGCAGATTGCAAAAAACACCTCCGCCATACTTCCCTGAAATGACTGCAAGGCGGCGCGAACCCACGGGATGACGCTGTTCCGCTCCAAGGATGGGATTCGTTTCCGTTTCCTTGACGGAGATAATCAGTTCGTCTTTGGTGGAATCATAGACCTTGACAACGCTCTCTAACTCCATGCCGGGATGATATTCATCCCGCAGATCAGGAATGGCGGCGTAGCGCATCTCGCGCTGAGTGAGGTCAAGATCATGCCCATAGCAGTCTACAAGGCAGCGTCGAGGGCCGACCGCCAGCATCCGACACTTTACGCGGCTGCCGATACGGTGAAGATCCTCGCGGTGAGCGAAGAAATATCGTTGACTGCGGCTTGCGAGACGACGAGATCCAATAGCAAAGCCTGCCTCACGTTCGACCTTGATGATAACAAGATCGATACTCGCACCGACCATATTCTGCAGCACATAGTCAGGGCGCTCATTTCCTGATTCCCACATTTCCGAGGCTGGAATTACAATGCGTACACGGTAGGGCACCACAATGGCGCAATACATGGTTTTTTTCTCTCGTCTCTCTGTCTCCGGGTTCCACACATAGATAGAATGCGGGTCTACGCCGATAATCGTACCGGTGATAGCACTGCGTCCGCGGTAGGAGGCATAGATGGAGTTCCATTCCTGCCGTTCCTCCGGGGGCAGGCCACGATCGAGATTATTGAACTTCAGCTCGTAGAAAAGCTGCCGATCACTTTTAGGAGCGATCTTTGACCGCCCAGCGGGCACGGGTGCCTCCAGCGGCGGCTCGAGTCCTTTCTCTTCGGTAATCTCTTTCTTCGGCTCTTGAAATCCCCAGTCACTCTCTTCGGTGCTGGAAATAGGTGTGCTCTCCGGAGACACCGTCTCCGGTTCTTCAGAGAGATCTACGCTGTACTCCGCCGCCTCCTCTGCCTCGTCGTGCAGTTCTGAAATTTCTCTGGGCACCATGTCCGAGACGCTATTGCCGTCTTCGCCTGCATCGTGCAGAATCGCTGCTTCACTAAGGGCATCCGATGCACTTTCCGGCTCAGTAGTCACTTCCTCAATAGATGCATCTGCACGTTCACTTTCGGCGGGCAATTCCTCCTCAGAGACAGAAGCATCCTCTACTGGCATTGCTTCCTCCGAGGCCTTCTCTGCAGAAACACTTTCCGGCTTCTCCGTCTGCACTGAGCCTTCGGCATCATTTCCGTTGATGCCCTCAAGCGAAGTCTCTGTGGGAGTTGCTTCCGAAGTGATACTTTCTTCTGCATTGCTGCCAGGCATCAGATCAGCGGGCGCTGCATCGTCTGCGTTGGCCTCTGTGGTTTCTTCTGCCATGGCAGGCTTGGAAACTTCCTCTTCGGAAACGATCTTTTTTCTTGCCATAATGTTATCCTCCTGTTGTTATATTTTTTCTGGCTCGTGCGAACCAAAAAATCGATGGGTGCCATCCTCCTGACGGACGGCAAAGATATGATGGCGGGGGAGCGCAATACCGCGGCTATCGCGGCGGTCAGAAATCCAGATGATCCGCTCTCCCTTCATGCGCGATGTCGCATGGATACGCTCAGACGTGTCCATCCATGCGACCGTAAAAAGATAGGACAGCTCCTCGCCGCTGCCTGTAAACCGAAGCAGGAAAGGGCTTTCCAACCGCTCTGATGAAAGGAACGACGGATCACAGCCGCTCAGTTCCAGCATGACGTCGATAGCCTCTAAGTACCGGGGATCTACCGCACGCTTTCCGTAGCACACTATGTCTTCCTGAAGCCTCACAAAATTTGTTCCAGCTCGCAGTTGACGCAGCATAACGTCCATGCGGTGCTGAGAGATCTCGATCCCCTGCGGTAGGTAATGCTGCGCTGTAAGCGCGCAGAGCTGACATGAGCGGATATATTTGATCTGTCGGAGCACTGAAATGATGTATTTTTGCTGATTGGACAGCAGCATTCGCTTACCTCCTCTCACGCCGTTGACGAAAGCGCATTGAGATATGGATCAACCATCAAATCGCTCTCACTTTCGGCAATACAGTTGAACAGCACGGCCATGGTATAGGCCGTGCTGTTTTTCACGTTTTGTTCCTGATTTTCACGGAGCTTTCGCTCTGCCTCCCGCAGGATCATACCATCCAGCCGCCTCAGCTTTGCCCGTACGCGGCTTTGCGGCAGTGTGGCGTTTCCGATGCGGTAGCTGTCGGAGTAATAAAGACGCTCAATGGCATTTTCAAACACCAGTGCTGTTCCCGGCGTAAAACCGGTAAGCTCACAGGCATCCAGAATGTTCAGAAAATCATTCTCTCTTTCTTCGTCCGTCAGTCCGTCATGTGTAGGTTCCAGAACAGACGGACTGACTTCTATCTGACTACGATCAATCTTTCTTTTTTCTTTCTTACTTGGCATCACTTTCTGCGCTTCTGCAGCCACGCTCTCTGCGGTTCTAAAACCGCAGAATTCACGGTTCTTGAAATGCAGATCCTGCGGGTCTTGCAAAGGTGCGGATTTTTCCGCACCTTCAAGAGACTCAGAATCAGAGGTTCTTGAACCGCCGCTCTTCTCCGGCGCGGTAAAAGGCGCACTGGTGTAGTTGGGATCATCCTGCGGCGTCACATAGGCAAGGTATATCTGATTAGCATCGCCACGGCCGCAGCGTTTTTCCCAGACGAGCTCCAGCTCCACCAGCTTTTTGAAAGCTGCCGTCACACGCTGCTCGCAGATTCGCAGCTCTTTGGCAAGAGCCTTGCGGGGAAAGATCACAAAGACCTCGCCGCGCTCATTGACCCAGCCGTTCCTGCGCGAGAGCTGGAAGCGGTTCAAAAGAAAGGTGTAGGTCACTTTTGCATCCAAGCTCATCTCACAATAGCGCGGGTCTGAAAAAAGCCAGCGGGGCATCTGCATGTGATAGATGCTTTGCACATCTGTTTGGACCATCAGCTGAAAGGATGGCCGTTCCTTCATTTTCGCTGCCCTCATCGCAGGTACCTCCTTATTGAGCGTGCGGGCATAGTCCGCACGATGGTTTCTCTTTTGCGACGTAGGGAAAAAACGCAGGCATCGTGAGTCAGTGTCTTTTCCCTTTCATAAAACATATCCAGCAAAACTTTCCCGCTAATTTCATGTAGGATATTAGCAAGAACACACTTTTTCTATTGCAATAGCTTTCGTTGCCTTGCTATAGGTATAAGTATATCCGTCGTATTCAAAAACATCATCGATCAGCGACTGCGGATCTGTGTCCGGTGCGACCGTATAGATCTTAATATACTGCCGTACACCATTGAGGTCCTGAATGGTCGTATTAGTCGGTACTTCCATTGCAAAAGCACTGATGGAGCATGCAGCAGAAACCATCAGGGCGATACAGGTACTAATGATTTTTTTCATGTGCGTTGTGTCCTCCGTTTCATAATGATAATTCCGGCAACAACAATTGCGGCCGAAATGCGGTAAATCAGCTTTTTCACGCCGTGGCCTCCCTTTGAAAATCGAAGTTGCTTGTACGATCCGGATGCTGCTGGATGTCTGACAGTATGTACAGAGATTGATCCAGAGCTTTCATCGTATCCCGAGGCTGCCGCTTGATAAAGGACGTCAATAAAATAACATCCTCATTCTGCACCGTGAAAACGATTCGAATGAGGACTTTGCCCTTTTCACGCAGTTCATACATCTGACTGTATCTCTCCAGTGAAAAGTGCTTAAAATGAGGTTCCTTTAGCTCACAGGCAGAAAGATTTCTCAGTCGAAAGATTTGCCACAGGAGCTTAGCCTTGAGTTTCCCGTCCAGAGCATCAATGAAAGCGTAGAGCGGAGGTTCCGCTCCGGGCGGGCAGTAGACTTTAATTGCTCGCATAAATCACATCACCTCCAGTTCTTTTAAATATTCCCTCAGATAACTGAGAAATCCTTCAATGAATGGCGGCACCAATAATTTACTGCCGGAGATCCACCAGATAGCTTCTGGGACAGGATGGTTCATCGCGTCATACTCTGAGCAGATCATTAAGACTACTCTCTGCGCCTCTACATTTTCAGACTTACAGAAAGCCTGACATATTCTGGATACGGTTTGCATTTCAACATAAGAATCACAAAGAGCGTCAAAGAATAGGCCTGCGCAAAGATGGGCAAGGAAATTTACTGCATCCGCATTCACATCCCCGTTGCAATCAAGCAGCCCCATGTGTCTGTGCCTCTGTGCAGCCGCCTCATCAAACGGGCCAACGCTGCGGTTCCATAGGTTGTTCATTTTTCACCTCGTTCAAAAGGAAAGGCCCGGCACCTTACGGTGTCGAGCCTTTCAGCAAATTATTCAATTATTTTAAGATCTTACATGAAAGCGGCCTATTCATCCAGCATGAGCTGTCCATCAATCGCCTTTTGTTTCAGGCGTTCCATCTGCTCGCGCTCTAACTGCGCAATGCTCTTTTCAGGTGTTGGAAGATCCTCCGGCATAGTGCCGTCGATCTTTCGGATTGCCTCCCTTACTTCATTCCCGACAGCATAATGAACAGCGGTCGCGGCATCGGAAGTCGAAACTTGATCCTTGCGTAGCTTTTCCTCAGTCTGCGAAATGCGAAACAGGTTAGCAATCAACTCCGTACTCCCCATGTAATCAAGTATCTTTTGGCCGATGGCAAGTCCCTTTCTGCGGTGAATATCATCTACCGTCATTCCGCCATACAAGCCCATATATCCAGCATTCTGAAAGATTGCAAATTCTTCCGCCGTGATAACGCCTGCGTTCCGTGCGGTCTCAGCCAAAAGCTGATTCCACTGCTTGATATCACCGCAACCACAAGCCTGCGACTATCCTCATCCAGCTGATTAAAGCGGTCTGCAACCTCCTGCCGATAGGTTTGAATCGCAAAGTATGTCTGCCCAAGAGCGATCACCTCTTTGCGCGGATCACCATTCTGGACGATCAGATAGCAGGCATAACGCGAAAGCTCGTAATCAAGGATGTCTTTTACTCCTCCATTCGGCATGGGAGATGTTTTCCTGACCTCAGGAAAACATTCCAAGGTACTGCGTCCACTGTTCTCGCAGGCAATCATGGCACGCTTGATAACCTTATAGAAGTTCTCCCATTTTGCATAGTCCAGCACGGGAGCAAGCTCCCGTGCTGCCCAGTATTCTGATCCATCTGGACGGATTCGCTTGATATCTTCAAAGCACTTATACTCTTTTGCAGACAATGTGCTCATCGCGCATACTCCTTCATTGTTTTTACTCCATATCAAGAAAACTCTATTCGCTTTTTGAATCATCCTGACGGGCAACCACCTGTGCCGATGCTTCAATTATTTCTGTGACCACCGCATTTAACTGAGCAGCGTTCTGCGAAGTGATAACAGGCTGACCGGTTTCCGCCTCAAGCTGTTGCCGCGCGACATTTGCGACATTGCCGCCACGCTTGGCGACCTTTATGCTCTCGTCAAAACTGACGGGCTTGGATGCCTTGGAAATATCTCGTGTGGATGCCTCAGCCAGCATTGTCAACACGAGTTCAGTATCACTCATGTTGTCCCTCAGATTTTCCTTTTTGAGCCCCTTGAGATTTTTGTACTGTCGGGTCGTCATACCGGACCACGCCCTTGAAATCTCATCGGTCAGGATAGCAAATTCCCTGCCCTTTTCCACTCCGCGCCTCTGCCATTCGTCGGTGAGCTCATTGCGGATACGGATGGAAAGGAGCCTTTGGTGCACCCAGTCGGGATCATAGCCCTTTCTGAGATAGGTTTCCAAAGCACGGTCAATGGCCTGTTCCGGGTCAATGGTTTCCTCGATGCGCTCGCGGCCAACCTCGGCAAGCCAGCGTTTCACTGGCTCCGCGCGGGGAGACGGAACGGACTGGATGATACGCAAGAGCTGTTCCGTAGTAGCAACATCGGTTGCGCGGCGCTTTCCGTCAGATGCGGTCATTTTCAACTGCTGACAATTTGTCAGCAGTTCATCTGCGCCCTCTTCTTTCAGCCGCTGCTTGAGTTTGGCCCAGTAGTTGCTCGCTCCACGAGCGGTCTGCTGACCTGTCAAAACAGAAATGACATCGGTAACTGAAAAATACCATTCTTCTTTTTCTGTATCCCATGCTGTGCGAATCTTTTGATCTTCAAAAAGCTGGATTTTTTCCTGTTCGCTCATAGCGTTCGGTATCCTTTCTTTTACTCTTTTTCATTATACATCAGCCGACCTGCTGCCGCAAGAACGCCAAAAACAACTCTTCAAGTTTCTTGTCGCTGCCCAGCTTTTCAAGGTACGGAGCGAACTTCCTGCGGTCAAAGCTGATCTTCTTCGATGGTGCGGCACGGCGCTGGGCTTCCTCGGCGCGAGCCTGCCGCCATACAGCGTAAATCTCCTGTTTTTCCACAGAAGGGGGCGGACAGGTGCGGGTGATTTTCTGCACCGTGGCCTTATTGAGCGTGTAGCCCTCGATAGAGCACATCTCCACAAATGCCTGCTGGGTGGCTGCGTCGTAGTCAGCAATCAACTCTGCGCAGGCAATCGGCAGCTTGCGTGGAGTGTCTTCCAAAATATCCGCAAGCGGTCCAATCAGGCTCGCCAACTTGATTGCTTTGCGGATCTCGTACTCGGTCACGCCAAAGAAATCCGCCACGAGTTTGCGGGCATTATACTTCTGGCGATCTTCGCCAGAAGTTCCTCCGTCGTCTGTTTCTGCCAACCTTTGGCGAGAATCGCCAAAGGTTGGGCAGACAGCATTTCTTTGCCCGTTTCGATTGCTCTCAACAAGCAATGCATGATATGCTTTGCCGCGCTCAATGATGGTAAGATCCTGACGCCGCAGGAGGTTGGTGGCAACAGCAATAGAGATAGCCCTCGCGTCGTCGGCATTCACCACCTCGGCTGGGATCATGTCATGCCCGGTCATCTGCCAAGCCCTCGTGCGGTTATGACCGGCAAGGATCTCATAATCGTTGCTGCCTGGGATAGGGCGGACGATAACACGCTCGTAGATCCCCTGCTCGGCAAGCTGCTGTGAAAATGCCTTGAGTTTTTCCGGAGGATAGGGATGAAACCCGATGTCGGCAGTAATAAATGGGCGAAGCCTGTCTATCGGCAGATCACAGAATCTCGATGCCTCCGGTGCTGGTGCACCTCGAAACAGCGTTTCATACGCCTCGTCGCCCACCACAATTTCAGCAGCCTGCTGTGTGGCGCTCATACGCCTTTTTAGCAGGTCATTCATGTCGCGTTTAGGCAAGATGAAGCACCTCCAGAGCAAGGCTGCGGTATGACTCGGCAGCAGGATTCTTGGGTGCATAATCAAGAATGCTCATTCCTGCAGCAGGGCACTCGGCGACCTTGATTGTCTGCTCGATCGGGCGCTCAAAAACATGGAGACTCTCGCCGTAGATATCATTTACACTGTTTCGAACGCTCTGACAGAGCTGAGGGCGCGATTGATACATAGTCAAGAGAATGCCGGCAATCTTCAAATCAGGATTGAATCGGTTCTGAACATTTTTCACCATTTCCAATACATCCGGAATTCCTTCACTTGCAAGGAAATGTGCCTGCACTGGAATAATGCAATAATCGGCAGCAGCGAGTGCGTTGATGGTCAAAAGCTCATGTTTCAGCCCGCAGTCAATAATAATGTAGTCATACTGTTCGTAAAACGAGGTCAACAAGGTGGCCATTATCTTTTCGCTGGGGTCATTCGATGCACCTGCCGCATTATATTGAGATAGCTGCATGACTTGCAATCGGGCCGCAGCATCTGCCAGTCGTTTATTGGCAGGAATCAGGTCCATGCCCACCTCGGTATGTATTACGGAGCGAGGAAGATGTAGCGGCAGATCTTCCGGAGAGTCAATTTGAACAAGCAGCAGTTTTGCTAGGGTGTTTCTCTGTTCTCCTGGAGTATATCCTAACGCAGCCGTCAGATTGCCCTGTGGGTCATTGTCAACCAGAAGGACCTTCTTTTCTTTCGCCGTAAGCGCTGCGCCGAGATTCAGCGCCGTGGTAGTTTTCCCGACTCCGCCTTTTGAATTGGTAATAGCGATAACATTATGCTCCCTCATAATCAACACTCCTTATTAAATCCACGTGTGCAGCGCTTTTTTCTTTGATGGAATGAAACGACCTGCTTCCAATAAATCTCAGCAAACCTTTCTTGGGAATATAAGCTCGGGTTCCCAAGCGTACAACTGCAAGCCCGCAAGTTGTATACCATCTGCGAATCACATGTTCCGAATAACCCAGCAGATCATGCACCTGCTGTACTGTGAGCATCTGCGGTTCATCTTTCCATAACACAGATGCGTATTGTGACAGTTCATTCGCAAAGTTCCGGTCAAACTTGCCTGGATACGTTTGAATCCGAGATTTCCTTTGAAAACTATATTTTGCCGGATCATGAGCCCTATCCGTTAAATAGGCCTCGGCATCAGACTGACGAATCAGATAGCGATGTGTTTGATTTCCAATATCAATGTAAGGAATAAGCCCGCTTTGAATCAACTTCAAGGCGTTTGCTTTCCGAATATGAGCCAATTTGCAAAATTGTTCTTTGCTGATATAGGGTATACCGTCGATAAAATATTCCCTCATACATGATTCCTCACTTTTCTTTTTGCATAGTCCTCGCTGAGCACATAATCAATTACGCTGTTTTTCGAGATATAGTAATGCGGCTTGATGAAAATGCTCTTAACGTGCTTTTCGTGGATTAGCTTGCGCGCAAAGTTATCACTTACACCGCCAAGCATTTCTCGAAACTGAAGCAGCGTTACCATGTCGGGATATGCGCGAAAAATTTTGCGATAATATTTCTTGCTTCTGCCTTTCATATTGAATTGTTCTCCTGTGCTATGATATAGTGTGTCGTTAGTGAAAGACTGTAAGCACGGGGAGTTCTGCCCTAGTTCTGCCCTAGTTCTCCCCAAATGTGTTTTTTCTTACAAATTGAAGTTTTCTTAAAAATGCAAAAAAGGCCGAAAACCACTGAATTACAAGGGCTTTCGGCTGTGGAACGATGCGGAAGAAAGTGCAGGAAATCGTGGCTTACAAGACTCAAAATCCGCCGCTGGCGACAGCGTACCGGTTCGAGTCCGGTCACCGGCACCAAGAGCAGAGGACCTGCGCCGCAGGTTCTCTGCTCTTTTCTTTGAACGGGCAAAAGAAAATCCGGATATTAAAATTGTGGTCGTTTGGCCGGGGCAGTACCGGAGTGAGGCTTTCCTCTGCGATCCCACTGTTGCACTTGAGAAGATCCGATAAGCAGCATTGTATTCCTCGGAAAATCTACAATGCTGTGCGAGCCAGTCTGTCATCGCCTTTCAGGCCGCAATCAAAGTAAGAAAAAGCACGCCTGCCAAGCAGACGTGCTTTTCATTTTGTGTCAGGGGTTTTGGCTTTTCAGCGTCTTCCGCCGAAGCCGCCTCCGCGGCCACCGCCAAATCCGCCGCTGCGACCTCCACCGAAGCCACCGCCGCGGCTGCCGCCGAAGCTGCCGCCTCCGCCGAAACCGCCCCCGCGGCTGCTGCCGCCAAATCCGCCGAAGTTTCCGCTGCCAAAGCTGCCGCCGCGGCCGCTGCTGCCGAATCCGCCGAAGGAATTACCGGAACCGCCCGAGGGCCGTCTCGGCTGCTGGGGCGGGCGGCGATTACCGCCGGAGGAGCCGCCGCTGCGCGGCGGTCTAGGGCCGCCCTGTGGAGGACGGGGGCCGCCCGAACGGGGCGGACGCGGGCCGCGCGGAGGACGGCGTCCCCAGAAGATGGGGTGATACATCACCGTCGGCACGCCCATGCCGGGCATCATGTAGCGGCGGCGATAGCGGCGATAACGCATGCCATCAAGCATGATCCAGAGGACAAAGAATATGATGAGGATCATGATGAACATCACACCGTTGGCCGCCTCGTCCAGCGCCGCCTCGCTCTGCTGATACTGCTGGCTCAGCTCCACATGGAGCGCGGCGCAAAGCGAGCGCACCGCCGCGTCATAATCGCCCTTCTGCACGTTATCCGCCATGCAGGAGGCAACAAAGCTCTGCGAAAGGCCGCTGAGCAGATCATAGAAATCGCCGCTCGCGACCAGATAATAGTCCTGCTGCTGTTTGGCGATGACAAGAATGGCGTCATTTGAGCCAAGCTGCATCGTGTCCGCATAGTCATACGCCGTATTCTCGAGATTATCCGACGACTGCACCGTCACGACGGCCATGATGCTGCCGAACATCTTGTCCCAGTTGGCGTTGTAGAGGCTGACCGCCTTTTCGGTCTTGTCCGAAAGGACGTTCGCCTCGTCGCGCACGTACTGCTCGAACGCCGCCGTGGAAAGCGAGGGATCGAGCTTTTCCCCGCCCTCCGGCGTAGAGACAACGGGCGCTTTGTGCAGCCCCCACGCACTGGATGCGACGATCGCCAGAATCAGCACGGCGATGGCGACGCCGCGTTTTTGAAAGAATTTCATATGCTTCTCCTATCCGGAGCGTCTCAGCTTCTCAGCTCCATGAGCTTCTGCTTCAGCTCACCTTCGATGCGGCCGAGCTCGACCTCCGCTTCCTTGCGCTTCTGCGCGCCCTCGCGCTGGATGTTCACGACCTCGTCGAGCGTAGAGACGAGCTGCTCGTTCGTGTGCTGCAGCGTCTCGATATCGACGATGCTGCGCTCGGCCTCCTTTGCCGTGGCGATGGTGCCCATCTTGAGCATGTCGGCGTTCTTCTTGAGAAGCTCGTTCGTCGTCTGCGCCACCGCGCTCTGTGCGGCCGTGGCCTGACGGCTGTGCTCCATGCCGAGTGCCAGCACCATCTGGCTCTTCCAGAGGGGGATGGTGTTGACGAGCGAGGACTGGATCTTTTCGACCATCAGCGTGTCGTTGTTCTGGAGAAGTCTCGTCTGCGGGCCCATCTGGAGCGACACCATGCGCGTGAGCTCCAGGTCGTGCAGCTTCTTTTCAAAGCGGTCGCACTTCTGCGCGTAGTCGTTGTAGGCCTGCGCATCCTCGGCAAGGCCGCTCGCCTCCGCCTTCTTGCGCAGCTCCTCCAGCTCGCCGGAGCGGACCTCGGCCAGGCGCTTCTTGCCCGCGATGATATACATGGTCAGTTCTTTGTAGTACTTGAGGTTCAGCTCATACATCTGGTCGAGCATCGCGATGTCCTTCATCAGCGTGACCTGATGCTTTTCAAGCTCGGATACGATGCGGTTCACGCTCGTCTCGGCCTTGCCGTACTGCGCGCGCATCAGCTCGAGCTTATCCTTCTGCTTGTGGAACAGGCCGGCGAGGCCCTTCTTCTCTTCCTCCTGGCCGAAGCCCTTGACCTCGACGACGAGGTTCGAGAGCGTCTCGCCCACCTCGCCCAGGTCCTTGTTGCGCACGGAGGAGAGGGCATTTTCCGAGAACGTCGCCACGCTCTTCTGCGCGGCCACGCCGTAGTTGAGCACAAGGTTCGTATCCGTAATGTCGATCTTTTTCGCAAAATCGTCGACGGCTTTCTTCTCCTGCTCGGTGAGCATGCTCTCATCGACCTTGACAGGCTCGACTTCCTTTTTCTCCGCCTCGGGCGCCGTGGGCGCTTCGGGCGTGAGCGTCAGCTCAGGGACGGCCTCCTGCGCCGCTTCGGTGGGGTTCAGGGTCAGCTCGGGCATCATGTTGTCGCTCATATCATTTCTCCTCCGTATTTTGGCTTTGAGTTTGTTCTTTTTCGTGCTTTTTGATGCGCTGGATGCGGCGCAGGCACAGCAGCGTGGCCAACGCCCAAATCAGCGCGGAATAGTAAAGCGTATCCCTGTGCAGATGCAGCGCGCCGATGATGCTTGCCACACACATGATGGCAAAGATTGCACAGAAGATCGGGTCGAGCCACACGCCCTTCAGCCGTTTCAATATCCACGCATTGACCTTGGCGTTGAACGCCATCACTTTCTTTCGCATCGCTTACTCCTTTATAGCTCGAGCTTGATGTCGTCCTGCGAGGCGGTCGCCGTGCCGGACTCGGCATGCAGCTCGCCAGTATCCTCGCTCAGGCCCTCGCGCTTCATCATGTTCTCAAGCACCGTGATATCGGCGGAAATATCCATCGCCTCGCTGCCGAAGAGCATGTCGAGCTGCTTTTCAAAAGCCGTAACGATCGTGCCCATCATACTCTCCACGCGCTGCATGGTCGCGTCGATGTTCTCGCCGCTCACGCCCTGCGCGCCCATACGGTCATAGGCGTTCAAGAGCTTAAGGGTCGTGGGCAGGTAGTAGTCCATGAACTTGCGGATCTGCGGCAGCTTCGACGGGTCGGATTTGACCTGCGCGAAGATCTTCGCGCTAAGGTCCTCGAGCCGGTCGATGTCGGCGGAGATCTTCTCATCCTTGATGGACGTGTTGAGCCGCTTCATCTCGGAGATGGCGAGATTGCCGTCCTTGATCATCTTGTCGAGCTCGGGGTTGCCGGTGCTCTCCTCTTTTTTCGGCGGGTCAGGCACAGTGACCTCCACAGTGCCGCACACGGCGTTCATAATGAAGAACACCACCCCCGACACGACCGCCACAAAGAGGAAATGCGGTACGCGGTAGAGCGGGAACAGCAGCGCATAAATGACCCATGTTCCCGCTGCGGCGTAATAGGGTACGGTGGATCTGCGTTTGACAGTTGCCAAGACGATCCCCTCCTGTTTTCATAAATATTTTGACTGATATATGATATCACATCGCATCGGCGCGGTCAAGCAAAGCAAGCGCTTGAAACATTGCAATATCGCACTTTTTACAAAAGAAGGCGGCGTCCGGTCCAGGACGCCGCCTTCTTGCAAAATACTGCGTTTTCTTATTCGTTTCGGATGGCTTCGAGCGCCGAGATCTTGACCGCCTTGTTCGCGGGCTGATAGCCGGACACCAGTCCGACCAGCACCGAGAACACCAGCGCGAAAATCACGAGCTCCGGCTTGATGACGGACGTGCGCACCACGCCTTCGCCGCCGATGAGCGCCTGCTTGATAAGCTCCCACGTGACGCCCCCGCCGCCGAACGCGCCGAATGAGAACAGATTGATGATGACGGATATGATGAAGCTGAAAATAAGCCCCAAAATGCCGCCGAGAAGGCCGATGCTGCCCGCCTCCATGAGGAACATCGCGCGGATATCGCGCACATAGCAGCCGAGCGCCTTCATAATGCCGATCTCCTTCGTGCGCTCGGAGATGGACATGATCATCGTGTTCGTGATGCCGATGGCCGCGACCAGAAGCGAGATCGCACCGAGGCCGCCGAGCATCAGCTCGATCTGGCGGGTCTGCTTGTTGAGCTCGTCGCGCATGCTCTGCATAGAATACGTACTGTAGCCCAAGTCCTTGATGGACTGCTCCACATCCGACACGGCGTCGAGGCTCTCAGCCTTGACGTTGATGCTTGAATACTCGAACTTCGTGTCGGTCTTGCCGGTCAGGTCCTGAATAAGAGCTTTGAGCGCATTGATGTCCATCATCACGCCGTCGCTCGTCTCGTAGCCCTTGCCCCGATCCTCCTTCATCACACCGACGACCTTGAGCTCGACCTCATAGGGGGTAGGTTCGGTGCCTGTACCGTCGTCATACGGTGTGAGTACCATGGTGATGCTCGTCTTGAGCGGGTCAAAAAACGGGTCGGGGACCTTTTCCGTGTCGATATTGCCGTTTTCGTCCCAGATATATCGGTCGACATAATTTCTGCCATCCGGCATCAGCGTATCGAAGAAGTTATAGGCAAAATACTGGCCCACGACCACCTCGTCGCTGCTCTCCGGATACCGCCCGTCCATCAGCTCAAAGCCCATGTCCTCAAGGGCGCTCGAGTCAATGCCGGCAAAATCGACCCAGTTGGCCGTGTAGCGGCCGTTGACGCCAGCCTTGAAGCTTACATTATATCCGTCGAGACTTGCCTTGGGCATGACGGCCTGCACACCCGCGATCTCGTGGAAGCTCTCGACCGCCTTGTCGTCAAGCTTGCTCTCCGTCTGTGTGCCGGTATTCTGGTTGTAGCCGCGGTAGACCTCGATGATGGAGAGGTCGCCCATATTTTTGAGCATCTGGTCGTAGGACTCCTGCATGCCCGCGCCGATGGAGACCATCACGATGATGGACGTGCAGCCGATGAACACGCCCAGTACCGTCAGGATCGTGCGTCCTTTGCGCCGTGACAGGCTGTCAAAGCACATTTTCAGGATGTCTGCGAATCTCATTTTTTCTGCTCCTCAGCACCCGTGGCCGCAGTCTCCTTGTTTTCAGCCGCCGCGGCTTCCGCTGCCTCCTGCTTCTCCTCGGCGAGCTCCTCTTCGTCCCACTTGTCCCACAGCGCCTGCTCGGCCTTCTGCTTGGCCTTCTTCTTGCGGGCGCGGAGCACGATCAAAAGGACGATGAGCGCAGCAACCACCGCGATGATGACGTACTTCCACGGGAAGGTGTGCGCCGGCTCGGGGTCGATCATGCCGGGATCGTCCATGCCGGGGTCGGTCGGCTCATAGGCCATGGCTTCGACCGTCGCTTCAAAGACGCGCTCCTTCGTGTTGCCGTTGGAATCCTCGTAGGTGATGACGATCTTGACCTGATTCTCGCCCTCCAGCTGCGGGGTCACGGCAAAGGCGATGGTGCCGTTCTTGCCGCCGTCGATCGTGCCGACGCGCTGATAAGGCGTGGGGGAATCAATGTCACCGGAGATGGTCGCCTCAACGTTGTTGATGGCGCTCTTGCCCTTGTTGACATAGTCGATCGTCAGGCTCGTTTCCTCGCCGACATAGCCGGTGTAGGAGCTTGTAGGCTCGCTCATTTCAAAGCGGTCGGGCTGGTAAAGAGGAACGCTCAGCGACAGCGTGGCGTTGCCCGACTTTCTTGCGTTCTGGTCAACATATTCATAGGTCACGTCGATCTTGACGTCCTGCGCGCTGGCGCTGATGAGCTGTGCGGCCTTCATCGGCACGGTGACGGTCTTGCTGCCGCTCGCGGCGACAGATTCAAAGTAGAACGTGTTCGTCGAGCCGTTGAGCATCAGGTCCTGACCGCCGGTGACGGTGACCATGACGTTTTCGATCTTGATGGTCTTGCTGGTGTTCGTGAACGAGAAGCTCAGGTTCGTGCTTGAGCCTGCCGCAACGGACGAACCGCCGTAGTTGTACTTCGAGAGAATGACGATGGGCGTGGGGCTCGCAATGGTCTCCTCGTCCTTCGTATCCTTGGTAACGGTGGAGAGAACGTTCACGCTGCCGCTGGCGCTGCCGCCGGTGAGCTGCGTGCCGTTGTCATAGTAGAACGACAGGCTCGCGTCGATCGTCTGCATCTGGGACTCGATCTTGTCGGGCGCCTTGACCGTCACAGTGACGGCCGTGTCGCGGCCCGCGCGGATATCGTCGAGCATGTAGTCCTGGCTGCCCATGATGAGAAGCGATCCGGAGGATTTGAGCGTCAGGATAGGGTCGCGCATGGCGGTCGTGCCGGCGTTCTGGATGTAAACGGTGATGGTCTTCGTCTCGCCCGCGGCAATAGACGTGCTCGTGCCGTCGGAGTTGAAGACGGCGCGCGGCTCGGGAATCGTTTCCGGCGTCGGCTCGGGGGCGGGCGTCGGCTCGGTGTAGGGCACGCACTCGCGCACCGGAACGGTGTTGCCGTCCTGATAGCCGCCGCCGTTGCCTTCATAATAAATTGTAAAGGCAAGCTGCTTGCCGCTGTCGCCGGTGTAGGTCAGGCCGGTGAACGTAACGGTATATTCGCCGTTCTGTCCGCTTGCAACAGCGCTCGCCGTGCCGTCCTGAAAGCTGTCAAGGCCGCGCACGACGCGGATCGAATCGTTGCTGCCGTCCGTGCGGGATAAGTAGACCGTGATATCCACCGTATCGCCGGTGTAAATGCTGCTTCTGCTGGCCCGGTAGCCGGTGATCAGAAAGCTGGTTCCCGTCCGTGCCGTCGTGCCTCCGCCCGTCGCTTTGGCGACATTCACAGGCAGCAGCGCTGCGCACAGCACAAGGGCAAGGCAGAGCGAGAGCAGGGATCTTGAGATGCGTTTCATGTTCGATTTCCTCCGTTATTCGATATAAGGTGCGGCGTCGATCTCCGCCTTGACCTGATTTTCTACGTTGCTGACGATCCTGCCGTCGATGAGCGTGACGATGCGGTCGGCATACTCGGTCATCTCCGGATCGTGAGAGACGAGCACGATCGTCTGGTGGAAGCGCTTGGCAAAGCCGCGGATCATGTGCATGACCTCTTTCGTCGTCTTCGAGTCGAGGTTGCCGGTCGGCTCGTCGGCGAACACGACCTCGGGGCGCGTGACGAACGCGCGTGCAATGCCCACGCGCTGCTGCTGTCCGCCGGACATCTGGTTCGGAAAGTGGTCCATGCGGTCCTTGAGGCCCACGCGGCAGAGCATTTTCTTCGCCTCCAGCAGCCGCACATCCGGGTCGATGCCCTTGAACATCAGCGGCATGGCCACGTTTTCCGCCGCCGTCAGCTCCGGCAGCAGGTTGTAGGACTGGAAGACGAAGCCGATGTGCTTCTGCCGGAAGGCGGCGAGCTGATTTTCGTTGAGCTGTGAGATCGGCACGCCGCCGATGCGCACCACGCCGCGCGTGGGCTTTTCGAGTCCCGCCAGCTGGTTGAGCAGCGTCGATTTGCCGCTGCCGGACGTGCCGAAGATGCAGCACACCTCGCCCCGCGGGATGTCGAGGTCAATATTGTGCAGTGCGACCACGTGCTCCTGCCCCATCATGTACACTTTTCGGAGCTTTCGCACCGAAATGACGGGCTTCTGGTCATTTGCCATCGCAGTTTCTCCTCAATTTTAATCTTGGGTCCATTATAATCTCATCTTATGAGGAAGTCGTTACAATCAGGCGCGATTTGGTTACAAATTATTTAAGAGTTCCTTAATTCTCGCACCGAGCCTCTTTCCTGTATTATTTAGACGGAATTTATCGAAAAATGTTTCATCCTTTTTGAAAAAAAGCGGCGGATTTTTTGATCCGCCGCTTTTTTAAGTTCATGCCGTTTTAGTTCAGCGGCACGTCGGGCACGACGTAGACCGTCATCTCTTCGCCATTTGTGTCGATGGACACGGTGTCGTCGATGGGCTGCGTCAGCGCCGCATCGGCATAGAGCGTACAACCGCTGCGGCAACAGATGTTGACATACGTCCCCCTCGCCACATGGTATTCATTCACCCACCAGTCTTCGCCCCCTTCTTCCGCAGGGAGGCAGACCGTCAGCAGGCAGGCGGGTCTCGTGTCGTCCGTCGCGTACACGACATCGTTCAGAAGGTAGCGGCCTGACTTGTAGGGTTCTGTTTTGTAGGGTTCATCGTAGCTCCAGTTGTAGAGTGTCGTGCCCATCTCCGTCGCGCCGCCCTCGCCGTCCGCCATATAGTCGGTCACGGACATGGCGAGCAGCTCGCCCGTCACGGGATCGGCGTAGTAGAGGGTGGTATAGTAGTAGTCGTCCTGATCGTCAAAGCGCGTGGTGGCCGAGAGCAGCACCGCGCCGTCCTGCTCGCTGCGCTCGTCGAGCGTTTCCTCGGCGTTTTTGGCAGCGGGATCGGCGCACTGTGGCAGTATGTCAAGGAGATACTCTGTCCCCTCGCCCGGAATGGGATAGATGTTCAGGCTTGCGTTATCGTCGCTCGTCATGCGCGTGGCGTACAGGCTGCCACACCCCTCGCTCCACAGCTCATCCTCGCCCGGGCCGCTGTTGGCGGTATAGCTGTAGTGCGAGGACATGAGGATCGTGCTGTCGCCCCCGTCCGTGTACTGCAATCTTGCGGTGTAGGCCACCTCGCCGTCCCGGTCGGTGCCCTGAATGTTCACGGTCACGGCGTCGTACTTTTCGAGCAGCTTTTCGGGAATGTTGTCCGCGCGCACCTGCTCGAGCGAAATTTCCTTCGGCTCGTCGGCGTTTTTATCGTTGTTGTTCGTATCTCCGTCCTGCGTGCCGCAGCCGGCAAGAAGTGCCGCGACGCAAAGCGCGGCAATGCTTGCTTTCTTCCAGTTTTTCACCTTGGTTTCCTCCTTATTTGGGTGCGGACTTACGCCCGCGTTTCAAATTCTTTTTAACGGTTTTCTTCCAGCGGCACGATATAGACCGTTGCACTCTCGCCGCTCGTGTCGACGCCGTCGTAGAAGTCGATGGGTTCGGTCAGCTCCCTGTCCGCATAAAACGCGAGGTCTACGCTGTCGAGGAAGAGGATGCGCGTGCCGTGTGCCACGCGATACAGGGTCATCGCCCAGCCGTTCTCCTCCTCCTCAACGGGATAGAAAGTCGTCAGATCGCAGACGTCCTCCTTGCTGTCCGTCGAAAACAGAACCTCGTTCATCACATTGCGCTCTGCCTGATAGGGCTCGTCGTAGCTCCAGCGGTAGAGCGTCGTATGCAGCTTGGATACCTCGCCGCTTTCCTTTTTAATGTAGTCCGTCACTGACGCCTCCAGCACCTCATTCGTCGCAGGGTCAACGCGGTAGTGCACCGTGTAATAATCTCCATCGGAAGCCAGATAACGCGCGGTAACAGAGAGCAGCAGCTCGCCGTCCTGCTCGCTGCAGCTGTCGACCGTCTGCTCCACATCCTCTTCCAAAGCAGGGCATCGGGGGATCATGTCGAGAACGTACTGCTCATACTTTCCCTCAAGGTAAATGCTCAGGCTTAGGTCCTCGGTGCTGTCGCTTTCCATACGCGCAGCATCCATCGTTCCGTTCGCCTCGCTCCACAGTTCGCTCTTGCCGCTGGTGCTGTTTTCGGTGTACCGGCAATGATACCAGGCCAGCACATCCTCCACACCACGGGTGTACTGAAACTTCGCCGTATACGTCACGGCGTCATTCTGGTCGCTCTCCTGCACGGTCACGGTCACAGCGCCGTGCTTTTCGAGCAGGGATCGCGGATCATTCGCGGCACGGATCTGCTCGAGCGTGATCTGCGGCTCATCGGCGCTGTCGTCATCACTCAGCCCGTAGTCGCCTCCGCAGCCTGCGAGCAGCAGCGCGGCGGCAAGTGCGAGGGCACTCATTAGTCCCCAGCGGTTCATTTTGTTTCTCCTTTCATCGTCTTCTTTCCATCCTGATTATGCGGAGCTTTTTTCGTTCCGTACATTCTCTTAGACGAGAAATTTCTCAAAAAGTTTCACCCTTATGATTTTTTTAAGAAACTCTTTTCTCCTGCGAGCGGGCTCTTGCATTTTCCGCCGCCGCGGCATACAATGAGGACATATTTCACCCGGGAGGGCGTTTTTATGAACTATATTGGCATCGACCTCGGCGGCACGAACATCAAGGGCGCACTCGTGAGCGCAGAGGGCGAGATCTTAAAGGAGCATTCTATCCCGACGCGCGTCGATCTCGGCCCCGAGGCGGTCGCGGGACGCATCGGTCAGGTCATCGCGCAGCTCTCTATCGGCGAGGACACCGTCGGCGGCGTGGGCGTCGGCTGCCCCGGCACGGTGGACGACGTGAGCGGCATCGTGCGCTTTGCAGCGAACCTGAATTTTGTGAACTTCGACCTGCGAAGCGCGCTGCGCGCGCATACTGCGCTTCCCATCCACCTCGGCAACGACGCAAACGCCGCGGCGCTGGGCGAGGCGCTGTTCGGCTGCGGCCGCGGCGCGGAGAGCACCATCGTCGTCACGCTCGGCACGGGCGTCGGCGGCGGCGTGGTGCTCGGCGGCAAGCTCCTGACAGGCTACACGGGCGCGGCGAGCGAGATCGGCCACATGGTCATCGCGGAAAACGGCGAAGAGTGCACCTGCGGCAGCCGCGGATGCTTCGAGGCCTACTCCTCCGCCACGGCGCTGATCCGCGACACGAAGCGCACCATGGCCGCGCACCCCGAGAGCCTGCTGCATGCGATTGCCGCGGAGCAGGGCGGTGTCGACGGCCGCACAGCATTTCTCGCCAAGGAGCGCGGCGACGAGGCGGGCGCGCAGGTCGTGGAGGACTACATCGAGCATCTGGCCTGCGGGCTCACAAATCTTGTCAACATTTTCTTCCCCGAAGTGCTGGCCCTCTCGGGCGGCGTAGCAAATCAGGGCGACGCGCTGCTCCTGCCGCTGCGCGAAAGGGTGCGCGAGCGTTCGTTCGGCTCGCGCTATGCCGTCTCGCACACGCGCATCGAGCTCTGCACGCTCGGCTACCGCGCGGGCGTGATCGGCGCGGCGATGCTCGCGCGCGAGTGAGCGTAAAATAGCGCAAGATATGATAAGGCCCTCCGCATTTCTGCGGAGGGCCTTTTTTACCGGTAGCCGTCGGGCTCGGCCGAGCCTTCGATCAAAAACTGCACCTCGTCCACGCCGCCGAGCGACAAAATGGACTGCTCGAGCGCGCTCAGCATCAAATCGCGCTCCGCCTCGTTCTCCGGCAGTGAGACGTTAGCCGGGAGATTCAGATAGCACACGCCGTTTTCGATGCGAGAGGAGATGACCGCAAAGTCCTCCGGCAGGAGCGAGACGAGCGAATCGTCCTCCGGCCCCTGCGCGAGCGCTTCGAGCAGCGCGTTCACGCGCGTCTGGCCCTCGTAGAGCGCGAGCGTCTGCTGCTCGGCGCGCAGCTCGCCTGTCTTGCTGTCGAGGAAATAAAGCGACACGGTGATCGGCCGCAGGCCACTCTCACGCGAGGAAAGCAGCGTATCCGCCGAGAGCAGCACTTGCGTCTCGCGGTACGGCAGCTCGCGCCCGTCTGCCGTGATGCTCACAGCGTTCACATTCGGCAGCTGCGTCAGCGTCAGCGTGATGCAGTAGTCAGCGAGCGACAGGTCGATGCCCGTCAGGCGCGCATACTGTGCGCTCAAGTCGATCTGCGCGCGGCGGCCCGACACCTTGAGCGACTTGAGCGCCGTTCCCTCCGGGATGGGCGACGAGAGCGACGGCTCGTCGGGCCCTGCGAGCAGCGCCTCCATCAGCGCGCGGACACAGTCTTCGGTCTCCATCGCGCCGTCGAGCGTCAGACGCTTTTCCTGCGTGCGGATGGCGTCGCCGCCGCCCGCGGAGTTGGGATCGCTGAGAAAATAGAGCTCGTAGCCGTTTTCGTCCATCTCCTGCGCGTGCTGGGCCGCGCAGGCGCAGAGAAGCGAAAGCAGGAGGACTAATGCCGCAGTCAGGGAAAGACGTCTTCTCATGTCTCATCCCCTCCCTCTTCGCAGCGCGGCAGGCGCACGGTAAACACCGTGCCGCCGCCCTCGCGGGCGCGGACCTCGATGCTGCCGCCGCGGCGGCGCGCCGTGTCGGCGGCGATGGAAAGGCCAAGGCCTGTACCGCCCGCGGCGCGCGAGCGCATCTTGTCCACGCGGTAGAAGCGGTCGAAAATGCGGGGCATGTCCCCCTCCGGAATGCCGATGCCATTGTCGCTGACAGTGAGAAGGCAGTCCTTTTCATCCCCCGCGAGCAGCAGCTTCACAAAGCCGCCGGGGCGGTTATACTTGATGGCGTTTTCCGTCAGGTTGTAGATGATTTCGTGAATTTCATCCTCGCTCGCAAGGGTCTGTCCCTCGCGGCGAATTTCATAGGAGAGGTCGACCTGCTTTTCCTCGGCCACAAGGCGCAGCATACGCACCACGCGCGCCATCACGGACGAGAGGTCGACGCGCTGCGCCTCGGGCAGCATGCCGCTGTCCAGACGCGTCAATCGCAGCAGATTTTCCGTGATGCGCGCCAGGCGCTCGGACTCCTGCTCGATATCACCGACAAATTCGCGCACGGTCTGCGCGTCCATGTTCTCCGTCTGCAAAATGGAGTCGGACAGAAGCCTGATACCCGCCAGCGGCGTTTTGAGCTCGTGGCTCGCGTCCGACACGAAGCGGCGGCGAGCGTCCTCCGTCGTTTGCAACCGGTCAGCCATGTCGTTGAACTCGGCGGCGAGCTCGCTGATCTCGTCGTGCCCGCCGACCTCGGCGCGGTGGCTGTACGAGCCCTCGCGCATCTTGCGGATGGCGTCGGTCAGTACGCCGAAGCGCCGCGTCAGCACACGGGATAAGAGTACGCTGATCCCGCCGGCGAACACCAGCACGACCGCCGAAATCGTCAGGAGATTGCGCTGCAGGGACAGCAGCAGCTCCGCTTGCTCGGTGTCGTATTCGTAGGCATACACCGCGCCGATGGTCTGGCTGTGGTAGATGACCGGCGAGGCCGCGCGGCTTTTGAACGCCTTGTCCGAAAATTCGGTGTAAAAGACATCTTCTCCGCGAAGCGCCTGCACAAGCTCTGTATAAAAGGCGTAGCGGCCGATCGCGCCGTCGGTCTCGCGCGTGTCGTACAGCACGCGGCCCGAGGCGTCCGTCACAAGCACGCGGGAGATGCCCGTCTCCTCCACGAGCGTCATCGCACCCGCGACATTTTCCTCGCTCAGCTCCTCAAGGCCGGAGAGCGCCGTCACCATCACCGAGACGCTGCCCTGCAGCGAGCTCTGCTTAGAGCGGAACGTCAGGTTTTCCGACGTGATGAGCGGATACGTGTTCAGCAGGATCAGCACCGCCAGAATGATGGCGATATAGCTGAAGCTGAATTTTCGCTGCAGGCTCGCATGCATCTGCACGGCGCTGCCCCCTTCTCTTTCTTTTAGTGGGAAATCAGTCCTTCAAGTAGTACCCCACGCCCCATTTGGTCAGGATGTGCTGCGGCGCGGCGGGGTTTTCCTCGAGCTTTTCGCGAAGCCGCCGGATGTGCACATCCACCGTGCGGTAGTCGCCTGCGTAGGTGTAGCCCCAGACGAGGTCCATCAGATTTTCGCGCGAGTAAACGCGGCGCGGATTCTTGACAAGAAGCTCGATGAGGTCGTATTCCTTGGCCGTGAGCTCGACGATCTCGCCGTTTTTGACGGCGACGCGCTGCTCGGGGTCGAGCGTGATGCCGCCCGCGGTCAACAGGAGCGTTTCAGGCTGCTTTTGCTGCGGTGCGGCGTTCGCGCGGCGCAGCAGCGCGCGGATGCGCGCTTTGAGCTCTAAGATGTTGAACGGCTTTGTGATATAGTCGTCCGCGCCGGACTCAAGGCCGATGATCTTGTCGGCGTCCTCGCTGCGGGCGGTCAGCATGATGATGGGCACATTGGAAAATTCGCGGATGCGCATGCAGGCCGTCAGCCCGTCCACCTGCGGCATCATCAGATCGAGGATGATGAGGTCGAACCCGCCGCTTTTCGCCATGTCGATGGCGGTCGCGCCGTCGTAGGCGGTCTCGACCGTGTAGCCCTCGTTTTCCAGATTGAATTTCATGCCCTTGACAAGAAGCTGCTCGTCGTCAACCACCAGAATTTTCATCGCCATCCTCCTCCGTGAATGTGATCTCCGCGCGGAATCCCTCGAGCTTCGCCTCTCCGATGCCCTTGACGTTCAAAAGGTCCTCCGCCGCCGTAAAATCGCCGTGCTCTGCGCGGTAGTCGATGATCGCCTGCGCGAGCGACGGGCCGATGCCCGTCAGCGTTTCAAGCTCCTCCGCCGTCGCGGTATTGACGTTCACAAGCGTCACAACGCGCGTGGGCGCGGTGATCTCGTCGGTCTTGTCCTGCGTCGTCACGGTGTAATTCCCGTGCGAGGCACCCTCGTAGGCCGTTTTGTGCAGAAAAACGAGCGAAACGGCGAACAGCACCGTCAGCGCGGCGAGCACAAGGTAGACGCCGCTGACTTTGGTTTTCTTTTCTTGCTTTTCCACGGTTGCGCTCGCCTGCCTTTTTTGCTATACTGATGTCGAAGCGTGCCGAACGGCGCGCTCCTCTTCACTGTATTCTATTTGATTGTATCATACAACGAGGTATATTTCCATGAAAAAACGCCGCTTGTTTTCACTTTTTTTATCCTTTGCGCTCCTGCTCCCGCTCTTTTCGCTCACGAGCGCTGACGCCTATGAGGACTTCACACTCGACGCGAAGGCCGGCCTTCTCATTGAGGCCGACACGGGCGAAATTCTCTATGAGAAAAACGCCCATCAGGAAAACTATCCTGCATCGCTTACAAAGGTGATGGTCGCGCTGCTGGTGTTTGAGGCCATCGACGAGGGCAAGATCGCGCTGACCGACTCCGTCACTGCGACGGAATCGGCGTTCGAGGGGCTCTCCAGCGACGGCAGCACGGCGAACATCGTCCCCGGCGAAACGATGACGGTCGAGCAGCTGCTCAACTGCATGCTCATCGTCTCGGCGAACGAGGCGTGCAACATTTTGGGCGAAACGCTCTACGGCTCGGTCGACGCCTTTGTCGCGCGCATGAACGAGCGCGCGGCGGAGCTTGGCTGCGAGCACACGCACTTCGCCAACGCCACGGGTCTTCACAACTCCCAGCACTACACGACCGCGTGGGACCTCTACCTCATCACGCGCGAGGCGCTGAAGCATGACAAATTCATGGAGATCTGCAACTCCAAGAGCTACACCGTGCCCGCCACGAACATGACCGACAAGCCGCGTGAGCTGCATTCGACGAACTTTCTCATTTCCAACTGGCGCGCCCGCGGTTATGTGTACCGCGACGCGCAGGGCATCAAGACCGGCTCGACACCCGAGGCGGGCTACTGCCTCATTTCGTCCGCCCTGCGCGGCAGCCGCCACATGATCAGCGTGGTGCTGGGCGCAGAGCGCGTGACGCTCGAGGACGGTGTGACCATCCAGACGCGCAGCTTCTCCGAAACGTCGCGCATGTTCGACTGGGGCTTTGACAACTTTGTCCTCCGCGACATTCTCTCCTCCTCTGACCTTGTGCAGGAGGTGCCCGTCGCGCTTTCGAGCGAAGCGAGCTACGTTTCGACCCACGCGGCGGAGGATATCGCCTGCCTGCTGCCCGACAATGTCGAGCCCGACATGCTTGAGCGCACCGTGACGCTCACGAACGACACGGTCGACGCGCCCGTTTCCGCGGGCGACGTGCTCGGCAAGCTGACGCTCTCCTACAATGGTAAGGTCTACGCCGAGACGGACCTCTTAGCGCTGAACGATGTATCGGCCTCGTGGTTCCTGACGGCGCAGCGCAGGGTGTCTGACTTTTTCGCAAAGCCGCTCGTCCGCATTCTGTTGATCGTGGTCGTACTGCTGATCGTCGCGCTCGTCGTCTATGTGACGATGTTCTCCCGCCGCCGTCGCTACGGCCACCGCCGCCGCGGCGCGGCACACGGCGGCTACCACGGGCGGAGAAGAAGATTCTAAGTACTTCAAAAAAGCGGTAAAGCCGCTTTTTTGAGGAAGGCCACACTCCGCTTTGTGCCTTGCCGCCGCTGGCGGCTGCGACACGCGCGGAGCGAGAGGTGTCGATCGCCACGCGCTGGTCGCGGCGATCGACGATCAAAATTCTTTGCGTCTGCGAACGCAAAAGCAAAAATGAAGGGACGCGAAAGCGTCCCTTTTTAGTTGAGTGTGATCACGTTGTTCCCCTGCGGGAACTCCACGAAGCGGATGGAGTAGATGTCGGCGGTGATGTAGGCGCTGCGGCCGGGGTGGAACAGCGTGATATAGTCGTTTCCGACCTCCTGTAGCGTGCCGACCGCCACGACCGTGTTCTGCGAACCGACAAGAAAGCTCACGATGACTGCGCGGCCGATGTTGCGCGCGAGCATCCCCTTCCACGAATTGTAGGCCATCTTGTCGACGGTCTGCGACTCTTCGATCTTGTCGGGCGTGGGCTGGAACTGCCCGCTCGCGCCGCCCTGCAGCACGAGCGACATGCCCCCCGCCCCCGACGATCCTCCAAGCATTTCCTCATAGCTCTGGCTCGCGTTGTTGTTACTGTTGTTATTACTGCTATTATTGCTGCTATTATTGCTGCTATTATTGCTGCTATTATTGCTGTTGCCGCTCTGCTGCGCGCTCGCCATGGCGGGCACGGCAGCCATCTGCTCATAAAGGCACGGCATGCTTTTTCCCATCTGGATCATAAAAACGTCCTCTCCCTTTCCCATTGCTGCTGATTTGCTTTTCTCAGGTGTCGTAATACGCGGCGGTGGGGTTATAAAAACAGTGGTCGCCGATACGCATGACGAACGTCCCCACATTTGAAGGAAAATTCGCGCGGCAGGACGGCGAAAACGGGTTAAAGAACCACAGCGCCGTTCCAAGGCCGTTCAATCGGTTGCCCGCGATGGCCCAGTCCGCGATCTCGTAATGGATATCGGTCGGGCGCATGTTGTAGATGTTCTGCGGGTTGTAGCTGCCGCGCTCGGTCTCGCTCGCGCAGACGAACTGCCCCGGCTGAAAGATGATATTGCGGATGCTGCCCTGCCCCACGCGCGCGTATTCGCCGCCCGTCGAGCGCACACGGTTCATCACGACGCTCGCCACGGCTTTCATCCCATTCTCGCCCTCGCCGCCCGCCTCGCACTCGATGAGGCGCGCGAGCAGCTCCCTGTCGGAATAGGCCATGTCGATCTCCTCCCCCATTTTTTCTTCCCCGACAGTCTATGCGACTCCTGTGCGCGGGGAACCAAACACGCGCAAAAAAGCACCGCAGATGAAATTCATCTGCGGTGCTTTCGCTTTGTTCAGTTTTCCTCGTCCGGCGGTGGAAGCTCTTCCGCTTCCGGTGGCGTCGCGCCGTAGGCGCCCTTCATCTTGAGCTCCTGCCACTGCTCTTTCGTGATAAGCAGCTGGCGGGGCTTCGAACCCTCGAACGGACCCACGATGCCGCGCGTCTCCATCTCGTCGACGATGCGCGCTGCGCGCGAATAGCCGAGCTTTAGTCTTCTCTGGAGCATCGAGACGGACGCCTGACCCGTCTCCATGACCACGTCGATCGCGGCGGGGAGCAGCTCATCCACATCGTCGGCGGCGTTCTGATCAGGCGCGGCATTGCCGCCTCCCTTGGCGTTGCCCTTCTCCTTTTCGGCGACGGCAGCGTTGATCTTGTCGATGACGGATTCGTCGTAGTCCGTCTCGCCGTTTTCCTTGACGAAGTTGACCACGCGCTCGATCTCCTCGCTCGAGATGAAGCAGCCCTGCACGCGCTTGGGCTTGCCTTCGCCCAGCGGGGCATAGAGCATATCGCCGCGGCCCACGAGCTTTTCCGCGCCCGCGGTGTCGAGGATAATGCGCGATTCCATCGCGGAGGCGACCGCAAACGCGATGCGGCTCGGGATGTTGGCCTTCATCAGGCCCGTGATGACGTCCGCGGACGGACGCTGCGTCGCGATAACCAGGTGCATGCCCGCGGCGCGGCCCATCTGTGCTACGCGGCAGATCGACTCTTCGACCTCCTTCGCCGCGACGAGCATCAAGTCGGCCAGCTCGTCGATGACGACAACGACGCTCGGCAGCTTTTTGAGCGTTTCGTCCGTCTCCGCCACCTTATTGTAGGAGGCAAGGTCCTTGACGTTGTGCTCGGAGAACATCTTGTAGCGCTTCATCATCTCGTACACGGCCCATTGCAGCGCGCCCGCAGCCTTTTTCGGGTCGGTGACGACGGGGATGAGCAGGTGCGGGATGCCGTTGTAGGGCGCAAGCTCGACCATCTTCGGGTCGACCATGATGAAGCGCACCTCTTCGGGCGTTGACTTATAGAGCATCGAGACGATCAGCGAGTTTGTGCACACGGACTTACCGGAGCCTGTCGTACCGGCGATGAGCACGTGCGGAAGCTTCGAGATATTCCCGACGATGTTCTTGCCGCTGATGTCCTTGCCGACGGCGAAAGCCGTGGTGGAAGGATGGGTGGTGAACTCCGTGGATTCGAGCACCGTGCGGATGCTGACGGGCGAAACGAGCTTGTTCGGCACCTCGACACCCACGACGGAGATCTTGTCGGGGATGGGCGCGATGCGCACGCCGCTCGCGCCCAGCGCAAGGGCGATATCGTCCTGCAAATTTGTGATCTTCGAGAGCTTCACGCCCTGACTGAGCGTGAACTCATAGCGCGTGACCGACGGGCCGCGCACCACATCGCCCGGCTGGGCGTCCACGCCGAAGCTCGTGAGCGTCTGCGCCAAGCGGCGGGAGTTGTTGCGCAGCTCCGCGCCCGCCTCAGCGGCGTTCGTCACGCTGCCCTCTTTTAAGAGCGTGATGGGCGGATACTGATATGCAGGCGGCTGGGGCTGCGCGTCGCTGCCCTCGATCTCGCGCGTGACCTCCTCGCGCGCGGCATCGACCTCGGCGCGGCGGAGCTTGTCCTCCTGCTTGTCGGTCAGCACGGCGGGAACCGTCGTTGCTGCTGCGGCTGCGGCGACGGGTGCGCTCTGCACGCTCGGCGTGGGCGCGGCAAACGGCGTGTACATCACAGGTACGGGTGCCGGGACGACCGGCGCGGGCGCGCTCGGCGCTGTATCAAACGGCGGCAGGTCGAAGTCGTCGGCCTCCACCGTCACAGGATTAACGGGTGCGGACGGCGCGGCGGCAGGCGAAACGGGTGCAGCGATCTTTGTCTCCGCGGCACTTCCGCCCGCTAACAGCTCGTCGGGACTCTTGATATTATCGGACTTCTTGCGGAAGAAGCCGCCCGTGGGATTTTTCTTGATGACGCGCTCCTCGCCGTCGAGCGGAATGTCGATGGCGGCGTCCGGCGTATGGATCGGCGCACTGCGGCGCGGCACATGGGTGCGCTGCGGCGGAAGGTCCTCTTCCTCCACTGGCTCATAGGGCACGCGCTCGTGCGAGCGCACGGCCTCGATCACGGCGGCAGGCGTCAAGCGGAACGCCATCATCAAAAACGCGACGAACAGCACAACGAGCAGGATCATCGCCAGCACCTTTTTCACCAGCAGCACCAGCATGATCGCAAGCGATGCAGACACCGCGCCGCCGGACTCGAGCGCGTTGCCGCTCATCCACAGAAGCTTCAAGATGCCATCCATGTTGACATACTTCTCTTTGCAGAGGGCGATGTGCATGATCGCACCGAACACAACCGGCAGCAGCGCCGTGCCGACAAGGCAGGACGCGACGTTCCGCCCACGGTGGAAGAGCAGAATGTAGCTCCCCAGCAGCAGTGCGGGCGCGACGAGGTAATAGCCCCAGCCAAAGAGCGACCGGCACAGCTTCGCCGGCTGATCGAGCAGCCACGCGCCCGACTGGAAATAGCTAAAGCCCAGGCACAGCGCCAGCACCAGCAGGATTGCGCCCGCGACCTCGCGGCGGATGGGGCGCTTTTGATTCTTCTTCGCCGTGCGCTTGCCGGAAGACGAGGAGCGGGAGGAACCCGTCGTTTTCTTTTTCGTTGTGGTGGTTTTTTTCTTCTGTTGTGCCATGATTCACCTCAGAATCAAAAATTAGTGCAGGATCGTGAGCACCAGCGTCAGCACGCCGGCGGCCCAGCAGTAATAGGCAAACGCGCCGAAACGGCCCTTGTCGGCAACATAGCGCAGCAGGCGGATACTCGCATAGCCCGACACCGCCGCGACGACGACACCGACGAGGTACACGGGCACGCTGGAGAAGTCGATGCCCGCGTCGATCGCGTCTTTGAGTGTCAGGATGTTCGCCCCCAGCACCGCGGGGATGGAGAGCAGGAATGCAAAGCGCACGGCAAACTTGCGCTCAAAGCCCGTGAAGCAGCCCGCCGTGATCGTCATGCCGGAGCGGGAGATGCCCGGGCACAGCGCGATGGCCTGACCGATGCCGACAAGCAGCGCGTCGAGCAGCGTGGCGGTCTTTTCCGTCTTGCGGCCATGGCGCACGCGGTCGCTCGCGAAGAGCAGGATGCCCGTGACGATCAGCGCGCCGCCGATAAAGTACATATTATCACTCAGCTCCGTGAAAAAACGGCGAAACGGCACCATGACGAAAAGCGGCAGCGTGCCCACAATGATGAGCAGAATAAGGCGGCGCGCAGGCGGCACGGGGTTCGGCGTGCGATGATGGGCAAGGTCGCCGATGCCGGTGAAAAACTCCACGATCATATCGCGGATATCATCCCAGTAAGCAGCAAACACCGCCACGAGCGTGCCGAGGTGGAGCAGCACGTCGAAAAAGTTGGGCACGTTGCTCGCGCCCTGGATGCTTAGTAAATGCTCCGCGATGGCGAGATGGCCGGAGGACGAGATCGGTAAAAATTCCGCGATCCCCTGCACAAGGCCGAGAACAACGGCGGTCAAAACTGACATAAAAAACAACTCCTTTTGCGTTTTGTTCTGTAATGGCAATATTCTAACAGGATAATTATAGCACGCTTGTTCGCGGAATACCACCCCGAATTGCCGCATCTTCTTTTTCTTTCCTTTTTCGGTGCATCCCTTGCGAACGCAGGGCGAATGTGCTATGATTGACGCGGACTATCAGAAAAGGAGAGATAGAAATGACTTATAACTACCGCACCAAGGGCGTTTGCTCCAAGGAAATGCACATTGAGCTGAACGACGACCACACCATCAAGAGCGTAGAGGTCATCGGCGGCTGCAACGGCAACCTTCAGGGCATTTCGCGCCTGGTCGAAGGCATGAAGGCCGAGGATGCCATCGCGCGCATGCGCGGCATCCGCTGCGGCTTCAAGAATACCTCCTGCCCCGATCAGCTCGCCATCGCGCTGGGCGAGGCGCTGGCGCAGGACAAGCAGTAAGTCGTCATTTTTTGCCCGCGCGGTGCATCGCACGGGCAAAAAATGCATAAAATCCTGCAAAATGCCGTTTCCCTCTCTGGACAAACGGCGCTAAACTGTGTATACTGTTAAAAAATAAGCATTCAACGCACTATCAACGCAAAACATTTTGCTTTTGCCGGTCTGACGGGGGAACTTCATGGACATTGATATGGATATCAAAGAGCTCGAAGCGTTCGTCTACGTGGTGGAAAACTGCAGCTTTTCCCGCGCCGCGGAGCTGCTGCACCTGACGCAGCCGACCATCAGCTCGCACGTCTCCGCACTGGAGAGAAAACTGAATATCAAGCTCATCGTCCGCACCACGAAGGAGACCTACCCCTCCGACGCGGGCAAGCTCCTCTACAAATACGCCAAGGAGATCCTGCAGGTGCGCGAGAATGCAGCCATCGCGCTGCGCAACTTCTCGCAGGAGATGAAGGGTACGATCTCCATCGCGGCCTCCACGGTGCCCAGCCAGTATTATCTGCCGCACCTTTTGCAGGACTTCCGCGCCCGCTATCCGGACATCACCTTCAATATCCAGATGGAGGACAGTCCCAAGGTCGTGGAGCTCGTCGCCACGCGCAGCGTAGAGATCGGCTTCTGCGGCACGATGGTGGCGAGCCACAAATGCGTCTATCAGGATTTTGCCAACGACCCGATGGTGCTCATCACGCCGAACACCGAAAAGTATCAGGCCTTTGCGGGCAAGCCCTTCCCCATCAAGCAGCTCAAGGAAGAGACGTTCATCAGCCGCGAAAAGGGCAGCGGCACGTATCAGGCGGGCAAGGAACTCTTAAATGAACTCGGCATCGACATCGCCCAGCTGCGCACCGCGGTCGAGATCCGCTCGACCGAGAGCGTCAAGCAGATGGTCAGCGAGGGGCTCGGCGTTGGTCTCATCGCGCAGAGCGCCGCGCAGGACTATGTTCAGTTCGGAAAGCTTCTCGCCTTCCCCTTCCCCGACTCGCGCTTCCGCCGCCAGCTCTATATCGTCAAGCACAAAAACAGCATTTTATCGCCCATTGCGCAGGTGTTTTACGACTATGCGCGCAAAACCAAGGACAAAGCATCCGCCAAATAAGGCGGATGCTTTTTTACAGGGATCGCACGCTTTTTTGTCCGATTTTTTCGCGAAATTGTCATTTACTTTTTTTCCTCTCTGGTATATGATAATGCAATAGGTCAACGGCTGCGCTGCACCGGTAAAGCAGCAGGCCTTACGGGGGGGAGAGCGATGGACTGCCGCGATTCCGCACTGTTTACAGGTGTGGACGAAGTATCGTGCGAAAATATGCTGCGCTGCTTCAGCGCGTATGAGCAGCGCTTCAGCGCAGGACAGACCATCCTCACCTGCGGGCAGCAGCAGGACATGATCGGCGTGCTGCTCTCGGGCAGCGCGGCGCTTCTGCGCCTGCACGCCGACGGCAACCGCACCGTGCTTGAAAGCATGGACGAGGGCAGCGTCTTTGGCGAGGAGCTGGCGTTCACCGGCTTTCGCGACGGCAGCGCGCTCATCGAGTGCCGCGAGGACTGCCGCGTCATCTTCATGCGCTATGACCAGATCACAAAGCGCTGCGAAAACGCCTGTGCCTGCCACAGTCAGGTCGTAACGAACCTCTTCCAACTGCTCTCAAAAAAGTCCCTGCATCTGAGCCGCCGGATTGAGGTGCTCGCCTGCCGCTCCATCCGCGAAAAGCTGCTGTGCTTTTTCGAGCAGCTCGCCGACGAGCACGGCAGCCGGACGTTCCCCCTGCCGTTTTCCCTCAGCATGCTTGCCGACTACATCAGCGCCGACCGCAGCGCCATGATGCGCGAGATGCGCAAGATGCGCGAGGAGGACCTCATCAGCACCGAGGGCCGCAGCGTGACGCTGCTTTAGTCTTTTGCAAGTATTTTTCGTAAATGCAAGTTTTCCTGCATCGTCAGAATTTTGATATTCATTGACGCAAGAAAACTTTCATGATATAAATATAGCATCATTCCATATTCCCGGCGCTGCGTCCAGGAATCCCGCCTGCCGTTCTCCCCGGACGGCACGGCGCTGAATCTCAACAAAAAGGAGAATCATTCATGTATCGCATCGTGAAGAAAGAAGCGCTCAAGCCCACCGTGACCCTCTACGAGATCGAGGCACCGATGGTGGCAAAGAAGGCCGAGCCCGGCCAGTTCATCATCCTGCGCGTCGATGAAAACGGTGAACGCATCCCCATCACCATCCACGACTTCGACCGTGAGAAGGGCACCGTCACCATCATCGTGCAGACGATCGGTGCCACCACCGAAAAACTCAGACATAAAGCCGAGGGCGAGTACATTCAGGACTTTGTCGGCCCGCTGGGCCGCCCGACCGAGACCGAAGGCAAGAAGAAGGTCTGCGTCGTGGGCGGCGGCGTCGGCTGCGCCATCGCTTACCCCGTTTTGAAGAAGTTCCACGACTGCGGCGCGGAAGTCCACGCGGTCGTCGGCTTCAAGAATAAGGACCTCGTCATTCTTGAGGACAAGTTCCGCGCGGCGTCCAGCGTTTTGAAGCTGATGACGGACGACGGCTCTTACGGCGAGAAGGGTCTTGTCACCGATGCGCTCAAGGCGCTCATCGACGCGGGCAACCAGTATGACGAGATCTTCGCCATCGGCCCTGCCATCATGATGAAATTCGTGTCCAAGACCACCGAGCCCTACGGCATCCCCACCACCGTTTCCATGAGCCCGATCATGGTCGACGGCACCGGCATGTGCGGCGGCTGCCGCCTCACCGTCGGCGGCGAGACGAAGTTCGCCTGCGTCGACGGCCCGGACTTCGACGGTCACAAGGTCGACTGGGACGAGAGTCTCAAGCGCGGCAAGATGTACTTCGACTGGGAGCGCCACAAATACGAAGAGACCTGCAACCTGTTCAGCAAGGAGGTTCAGTAATATGCCTAACATGAGTCTGAAGAAGAACGAAATGCCCTCGCAGGAGCCCAACGTCCGCAACAAGAACTTTCTGGAGGTTGCCCTCGGCTATACCGAGGAGCAGGCGCTCGACGAAGCAGCCCGCTGCTTAAACTGCAAGAACCATCCCTGCGTCTCCGGCTGCCCGGTGCAGGTCAAGATCCCCGAATTCATCAAGAAGATCACCGAAAAGGACTATGAGGGCGCCTATCAGGTCATCCATGAGACCTCCTCCCTCCCCGCCGTCTGCGGCCGCGTCTGCCCGCAGGAGACGCAGTGCGAATCGAAGTGCATCCGCGGCATCAAGGGCGAGCCCGTCGGCATCGGCCGCCTCGAGCGCTTTGTCGCCGACTGGCACAATGCCAATGTCCAGGAAGCGCCCACCAAGCCCGCGCCCAACGGCCACAAGGTCGCGGTCATCGGCTCCGGCCCCAGCGGCCTCACCTGCGCGGGCGACCTTGCCAAGAAGGGCTACGATGTCACCGTTTTTGAAGCGCTCCACCTTGCCGGCGGCGTGCTGGTCTACGGCATCCCCGAGTTCAGACTTCCCAAGGCCATCGTGCAGAAGGAAGTCGACGGCCTGAAGGCCCTCGGTGTCAAGGTCGAGACGAACATGGTCATCGGCCGCGTCGTGTCCATCGACGAGTTGATGAGCGAGTACGGCTTCGAGGCCGTGTTCATCGGCTCCGGCGCGGGTCTTCCGATGTTCATGCACATCCCCGGCGAGAACCTCTGCGGCGTTTACTCCGCCAACGAGTTCCTGACCCGTATCAACCTGATGAAGGCTTATAAGGACGGCTCCGACACGCCCATTATGCCGCTTCAGGGCAAGAAAGTCGCCGTCGTCGGCGGCGGCAACGTCGCCATGGACGCCGCGCGCTGCTCCAAGCGCCTGGGCGCGGACGTGTACGTCGTCTACCGCCGCGGCATGGAAGAACTGCCTGCCCGTCACGAAGAGGTCGAGCATGCCATCGAAGAGGGCATCGTCTTCAAGACGCTCAACAACCCCGTCAAGATCAACGGCGACGAGAAGGGCTATGTCTCCTCCATGACCTGCGTGGAGATGGAGCTGGGCGAGCCTGACGCCTCCGGCCGCCGCCGCCCGATCGAAAAGGTCGGCAGCGAACACGATCTGCCGGTCGACTGCGTCATCATGTCGCTCGGCACCACGCCGAACCCGCTCATCAAGAACACCACCCCGGGTCTTGAGGTCAACCGCAAGGGCGGCATCGTCGTGAACGAGGCCGGTCTCACCTCTCATCAGAACGTCTACGCCGGCGGCGACGCCGTCACGGGCGCTGCCACCGTCATCCTCGCCATGGGCGCCGGCAAGCTCGGCGCGAAGAGCATCGACGAGGCACTGAGCAAATAATTTTCGTCAGCGAAAGCGCGCAGAAGCGTACTTCTGCGCGTTTTCTCAATACCATTTCTCACGAAGGGAGAACTATTATGAATCTTTGGCATGATATTGCACCGGCGCGCGTGCGCCCTGAGGACTTTTTCGCGGTCATCGAGATCGAGAAGGGCTCGAAAAACAAGTACGAGATGGATAAAGAGACCGGCGCACTGCGTCTCGACCGAATTCTCTACACCTCGACTCACTATCCCGCCAACTACGGCTTCATCCCCCGCACCTGGGCGGACGACGGCGACCCGCTGGACGTTCTGGTTCTCTGCTCTGAATGCATCCGCCCGCTGAGCCTCGTGGAGTGCTACCCCATCGGCGTTATTTCGATGGAGGACAGCGGCAGTCTCGATGAAAAGATCATTGCCATTCCCTTCCAGGATCCGACCTACAACACCTATCAGGACATCTCGGAGCTGCCGAACCATGTGGCAAGCGAAATCCGCCACTTCTTCCGCGTCTACAAGAGCCTGGAGGGCAAGGAGACCGTCGTCAGCGACGTCCTCGGCCGCGAGGAAGCCATCAAGATCATCATCAAGTGCCAGAACGCTTATATTGAAAAATATTGCCGTTAAAGCAAAAAAAGGGAAAGGCTGACGGCCTTTCCCTTTTCTATTTTGGCATAAAGAAGGACGCATTCGAAAGAATGCGTCTTTCTTTATGCTGCATCTTCGATTTACTAAATACTCTCATAGTAACC
>ERZ1673702.455-NODE-455-length-59310-cov-25.425719_pt1 | contig 59310 bp, 45 predicted proteins | sample MGYA00580232_ERZ1673702 | MGnify/ENA primary metagenome ERZ1673702 (study PRJEB41218, sample SAMN15661792) | gut metagenome | host: Homo sapiens | place: Canada: London | collected 2015-08-20/2019-03-30 | study: EMG produced TPA metagenomics assembly of... | reverse complement strand
CGTTCATGTGGGTGCCGGTGCCGTGGGCGTTGATGTGATCCACCTGCTCCGGGGCGATGCCCGCATCGGCCAGCGTCAGCTTCATGCAGTCGATGGCTCCTGCGCCGCCGGGGGCCGGGGCGGTGAAGTGGTAGGCGTCGCAGTTGGCACCGTAGCCCACGACTTCCGCGTAGATCTTGGCACCGCGTGCCTTGGCGTGATCCAGCTCTTCCAGAACCAGCACGCCGCTGCCCTCGCCCATGACGAAGCCGCCGCGCCGTGCATCGAAGGGGAGGCTGGCTGCGTCCGGGTCAGTGGCCGTGGAAAGGGCTTTCATGCTGGTAAAGCCGCCGATGCCCAAGGGGCTGATGCAGCTTTCCGCACCGCCGCAGACCATGGCGGTCTCGTAGCCGTCGCGGATGCGGTGGAAGGCGTCGCCCACGGCGTTGGTGCCGCCCGCACAGGCGGTGACCGGGCAGGTGCAGATGCCTTTCAAGCCAAAGCGGATGGCGATCTGTGCCGCCGCCATGTTGGCGATGGACATGGGCACGAAATAGGGGCTGACCTTTTCCATCCCCTTTTCCTCGCCGCGGGTGTGCTGCTCCTCGATGGTGGGCAGCCCGCCGATGCCGCTGGAAAGGATGACGCCGGTGGTCTTGGCATCCGCTTCGGTGTCGAGGCCGCTGTCGGCGAGAGCTTCGGCGGCGGCGGCCAGCGCCAGCAGGGTGAAGCGGGCCATCTTGCGGGCTTCTTTTTTGTCCACGACGGTCTCCGGGTCAAAATCCTTCACTTCGCCCGCCAGCTTGCACTTGAAATCGGTGGTGTCGAATTGGGTGATGGGGCCGATGCCGCATTTGCCTGCCTTCGCGGCGTCCCAGCTAGCAGAAACGCTGGTGCCAAGCGGGTTTACGGTGCCGAGGCCGGTGATCACGACTCTGCGTTTTTCCATGAGAAGTTTCTCCTTTTACATTGCCATGCCGCCGTCTGCACAGAGCACCTGCCCGGTGAGATAGCTGCTTTGTTCTGCGGCGAAGAACGCCACGGCGTTTGCCACGTCCTCCGGATTGCCCGGCCGGCCCAGCGGGATGCCTTTTGCCATTTCGGTGCGGACGGCTTCCGGCAGGGCGGCGGTCATATCAGTCTCGATGAAGCCGGGAGCCACCGCGTTGACGGTCACGTTCCGGCTGGCCAGTTCCCGCGCCAGACTCTTGGTCAGGCCGAGGAGCCCCGCCTTGCTGGCGGCGTAGTTGGCTTGTCCGGGGTTGCCCCGCAGAGCCACGACGCTGGAAAGGTTTACGATGCGGCCATACCGCTGGCGCACCATCCGGCGGGCGGCTTCCTTGCAGCAGAGGAACGCGCCCTTCAGGTTCGCGTTCAGCACCGCGTCGAAGTCCTCCTCGCTCATCCGTAAGATCAGGTTGTCGCGGGTGATGCCCGCGTTGTTCACAAGGATATCTACCCGGCCAAAGGCGGCTGCTGCTTCGTCAAAGAGCCGCTTGCAGTCTGCCGCGCTGGCCACATCGGCCTGTACGGCTACGGCGTTTGCACCTTCCGCTTTGCAGAGGGCTACAGTCTCGGCGGCGGCGGCTTCGCCGTGGCAGTAGTTCACGACGACGTTGCAGCCCTGCTTTGCCAACGCAATGCAGACGGCCCGGCCGATGCCCCGGCTGCCGCCGGTGACGATGGCAGTGCGGACGATTTTTTCTTCGCTCATTGTTCTTCCTTCCATGCGGTCAGCACCGCATCCAACTGCGCCGGGGTCTCCACCGATGCGCAGACGACGCCGGGCAGGGTCTTTTTCACAAAGCCGGAAAGGGCGTTGCCCGGCCCGACTTCCAGAATGTGATCCACCCCAAGCTGCCCCAAGCGGCGGAGAGTGTCCTCCATGTAAACGCTGCTCTGCACCTGCTTCACCAGCAGGGCGGGGATGCTGCTGCCGTCGGGCATTTCGCGGCCAAGGCAGTTGAAGAGCACCGGCACCTGCATTTCGCCGAAGGCCTCCGTCTCGAACCGCTTGGCCAGCGCGTCCCCGGCAGGGGCCATGAGGCGGGTATGGAAGGGGCCGCTGACCTTGAGCGGGATGCAGCGGCGGGCACCGGCGGCCTTTGCCAATTCAGCGGCTTTGTCCACGGCCGCCTTCTCGCCGCCGATGACGAGCTGGCCCGGACAGTTGTAGTTGCAGATCTGCACACAGCCCAGCGCCGACGCCTCTTTGCAGCAGACGGCGAGGGCATCCCGGTCAAGGTTCAGCACGGCGGTCATCCCGCAGTCGATGCCCTTGGCCGCGTCGGCCATGGCTTTGCCACGATAAGCGGCCAGCTCGATGGCCTGTTTCGCGGTGAACACCCCTGCGGCTTCCAGCGCGGAGTATTCGCCGAGAGAGAGCCCGGCAACATAGGAGGGCTGTACGCCCTTTTCGGCCAGCACGGCGCTGACGCCGCACGCAAAGGCCACCATGCAGGGCTGGGTGTATTCGGTCTGGTTCAGAACGCCGTCCGGGTCCTCGAAGCAGACGCGGTGCAGGTCGAACTCCAGCGCTGCGCTGTCGAAGGCCGCCCGGAAAGCGGAAAAGTCCTCGTAAAATTCTCTGCCCATGCCGGGGTGCTGGGCACCCTGACCGGCATACAAAACGGCAAGTTTCATAGATTGTGCCTCCATTCGGTCACAAGTTCGTCCATCAGCTCCCGGACACTGCGCATCCGGTCCAACTGCCCCACATTGGCCCCGCAGAAGAAGAGTCCTTCCTCCACGTTGCCCTTCACGGCCTCAATGAGGGCGTGGGTGATGCAGTAGGGCACCTTGGCGGGGTCGCAGCTCTTCAGGCAGCGGGCGCAGCGCTTCGGCGGGAAGCGTCTGCCTTCCGCCAGTGCCTGTACCAGCGGGGTGTTCAGCGCCCGCCCCGGCATCCCCACCGGGCTGTGGATGATCCGCACATCCTCGGCGCTGGCGTTCAGCAGAACGTCCTTGTAGCCTTGGGAGGCGTCGCACTCGTAGGTGGGGATGAAGCGGGTGGCAAGCTGGACTCCAGCCGCACCCAGCTTGGTGAAGTGGGCCATGTCGGCCCCGGTGTAAACGCCGCCCGCCACGAAAACGGGGATGGGGTGGCCGAACTGGGCCGCAAAGGGCTTCACCTCGGCCAGAACTTCCGGCAGGATGGTGTCGAGGGGCTGGCAGGTCCCGGCCAGCAGTTCTTCCTCGGCAAAGCCGAGGTGCCCGCCCGCCTTGCAGCCCTCGATGACCACAAAGTCTGCGGTGCGGCCAAAGGCCTTGGCCCAGCGGCGCAGGATGAGCTTCGCCGCTCTTCCGCTGGAAACGATGGGCGCAATGGCAACGTCCGGCGTGTTCACAAGGCCGGGCAGTTCCAGCGGGAGCCCCGCGCCGGAGACCACCGCGTCCACCCCCGCTTCCACAGCGGTGCGGATGGCGGCGGCGTAGTCCTGCGTGGCTACCATGGCGTTGATGGCCACCATGCCCGCGCCATGGGCGATTTCCTTCGCTTTTCGGATCTCTGCCGCCAGTGCGCGGTGGTTGGCGGCTGCCGGGTCGCGGGCAAAGTCCGGCTCCCGGTAGCCCGCGTCGGCGGTGGAGATGCAGCCCATGCCGCCGCACGCGGCCACGGCACCGGCCAGCCCGCCGAGGGAGACCCCCACGCCCATGCCGCCCTGTAAGATGGGCACGGACAGGGTCTTTTTGCCGAGGGTCAGCATTTGTCGCTCAGCGCGGCGATGCGCTGCCTCCCGCCGTCCCACAGGTCGGCCAGAATGTCGGCCACGGGGCGCACCTCGTGGAGCATCCCGGCCACCTGCCCGGCCATCAGGCTGCCGGTGGCGGTGTCGCCCTCAAAGACGGCCCGGCGCAGACTGCCCAGCGTGTACTTTTCCAGTTCCATTTTATCGGCCCCGGCCTTTTCCTGCCGGACGTATTCCCGGCTCATCCGGTTCTTCAGCACCCGGACGGGGGAGCCGCCGATGCGGCCGGTCACGATGGTGTCGCTGTCCTTGGCCTTGAGCAGGGCGGCTTTGTAGTTTTCGTGGATGGGGCACTCCTCGCTCACGAGGAGGCAGGTGCCTACCTGCACGCCGCAAGCCCCCAGCGCCAGCGCGGCGGCAAGCTGCCGCCCGTCGGCGATGCCGCCCGCCGCAATGACGGGCACGTTCACAGCGTCCACCACCTGCGGCACCAGCGCCATGGTAGTCATTTCGCCCACGTGGCCGCCGCTCTCGGTGCCCTCGGCAATGACGGCGTCGATGCCCAGCGGCTCCAAGTGCTTGGCCAGCACGGCTGCGGCCACCACGGGGATCACCTTGATGCCCGCGGCTTTCCACATGGGCACATATTTGCCGGGGTTGCCCGCGCCGGTGGTGACGACTTGGACGCCTTCCTCCACCACGATCTTGGCAAATTCATCGGCCTGTGGGTGCATCAGCATGATGTTCACGCCGAAGGGCTTGTCGGTCAGCTCCTTGCAGCGGCGGATATTTTGGCGCAGGGTGTCGGCGTTCATGCCGCCCGCGCCGATGAGGCCCAGTGCTCCTGCATTGGAACAGGCGGCGGCAAACTCACCGGTGGCGATGTTGGCCATGCCGCCCTGAATGATGGGGTACTTCGTCCCCAGAATTTCGTTCAACAATTTCATATTCACTCTCTATACTGAAAAATCGCGCCGCCCCATGTCAGGCCGCCGCCGAAGCCGATACAGGCCAGCGGCTGCCCGGCGGGCAGAAGTCCGCGCTCGGCCAGCTCGTTGAGGGCCACCGGGATGCTGGCGGCGCTGGTGTTGCCGTGGCGATCCATGTTCTTGTAGAACTTGGCCGGGTCGGCGTTCAGCGCTTTCACGCAGTGGTCGATGATCCGGCTGTTGGCCTGATGGCAGACCACCCACGACAGATCGCTGAGGGTGAGCTGCGTTTTGTCCAGCACCGCGTGGAGGCACTTGGGCAGGGTCTCCACTGCAAAGCGGAAGACCGCCCGGCCATCCATCGTGATGGGGGCGGAGCCGTTCCGGTCCGGCCCTCCGGCGTGGAGGACATCGCTGCCCCGTGCGCCCAGCGTCAGGGCGAAGGGGGTGTCAGCCAGCCGGAAAATGGCGGCTCCGGCCCCGTCGCCGAAGAGGACGCAGGTGGAGCGGTCGGCGGGGTCCATCAGGCGGGAGAGAGCCTCGCACCCGATGACAAGGGCGTACTGCCCGCCCAGCGTTTCCAGCAGCCCCCGCGCCACGGCCATGCCGTACAAAAAGCCGGAGCAGGCCGCGTTGATATCCAGCGCGGGCCGGTCCTCCGGCAGACCCAGCGCCGCCTGCACCTGACAGGCCACGCTGGGGGTGGCGTCCGGGGCGGAGAGGGTGGCGCAGACGCAGCAGGAGATATCAGAAGGGGAGAGGCCGCTGCGTTCCAGCGCCTGACGGGCGGCGGCAATGGCCAGCGTGGCGGCCGATTCTTCCGCCGTGCACCAGTGCCGGGTGCGGATGCCGGTGCGGCTTTCGATCCACGCATCGCTGGTGTCAACCATCTGGCTCAGCTCGTCGTTGGTGACCGTGCGGCCGGGCAGGGCCCCGCCGGTAGCGGTCAGTAGTAAACCGTTCATGCGTTCCTCGTTTCTCCGATCTGGCGGTATTTTTTGTAGCGCTGGTCGGTAAGCTGTTTTTCGCTCATCCGGCAGAGCTCTTTCAGGTGCATCCGCAAAGCGGCGTCCAGCCGCTCGAAGAGAGCCGCATGGCTGCGCTGGGCCCCGCCCACCGGCTCCGGGATGACCTCTTCCACGATGCCGCCCCGGTACAGGTCCTGTGCCGTCAGCTTCATCATCTCACAGGCTTCGCCGCTGCGGGAGGCGTCCTTCCACAGGATGCTGGCAAAGCCTTCGGGGCTGAGGACGGAGTAGACCGCATTTTCCAGCATCAGGATGTGGTTGGCCACGCCCAGCGCCAGCGCGCCGCCGGAAGAGCCTTCGCCGGTGACGACGGCAAGGACCGGCACGGTCAGGCCGCTCATTTCCATAAGATTCCGGGCAATGGCCTCGCCCTGACCCCGCTCCTCGGCGTCCTTGCCGGGGTATGCGCCCGGCGTGTCGATGAAGGTGAGGATGGGGCGGCCGAACTTTTCAGCCTGTTTCATCAGCCGCAGGGCCTTGCGGTAGCCCTCCGGCCCCGGCATCCCGAAGTTACAGGCCAGATTCTCGTCCAGCGTGGAGCCCTTCCGGTGGCCGATGACGGTCACGGGCATCCCGTGGAACCGGGCCACGCCGCCCAGAATGGCGGGGTCTTCCTTGCACTGGCGATCGCCCCGCTGCTCGAAGAAGTCGGTGAACAGGGCGGAAATGATCTCGTCGATGTGGGGGCGCTCCGGGTGCCGGGCCAAAAAGACCCGGTCTTCCGCCGTCAGCGGGCCGCAGGTACGAAGGATCTCGTCCTCCTCCACGGCCAGCTCGGCTAGTTCCGAAGCGTGGGCCGTCAGGGCGTCCATGTCATTGCCATTGCCTTTCAGCGCGGCGATCTGGGCGTCCAGCGGGGCCAGCTGCTCTAAAATTTCCTTGATCATTCGTGTTTTCCTCCTGCATGGAGCTGCAAGACTTGGATCAGCGTATCCCGCAGCTGGCTGCGGGGCACTACCTGATCCACGAAGCCGTGCTCCATCTGGAACTCGCTGCGCTGGAACCCGGCGGGCAGCTTTTCGCCGATGGTCTGTTCAATGACACGGGGCCCGGCAAAGCCGATGAGGGCTCCCGGCTCGGCCAGCATGATGTCGCCGAGGCTGGCGAAGCTGGCGGTGACGCCGCCAGTGGTGGGGTGGGTGAGCACGCTGACGTACAGCCCGCCCTTGGCCGAAAAGCGCTGGATGGCGGCGGACGTCTTGGCCATCTGCATCAGGCTGAAAATGCCCTCCTGCATCCGGGCTCCGCCGCTGGCCGAAAAGATGACCAGCGGGAGCCGCTTGGCCGCGGCGTACTCCACGGCGCGGGTGATTTTTTCGCCCACCGCCGTGCTCATGCTGCCCATGAAGAACCGGCTGTCCAGCACGGCGGCCACACAGGCCACCCCGCCGATGCGTCCTACCGCCGTGACGGCGGCCTCGCGCAGCCCGGTCTTGTTCTGGGCGGCGGAAAGCTTCTCGCCGTAGCCGGGGAAATCCAGCACATCCTGCGGGGCAAGGTCAGCATCCAGTTCCCGGAAGCTGCCGTGGTCCAGCACCAAGCTGAGCCGGTAGTACCCGCCGATGGGCATGTGATAGCCACAGTTGGGGCAGACGTACAAGCTTTTCGCCCACAGGGTGCGGGCAGCGCGGCGGCCGCACTGCTTGCACTCTACGAACTGCGGCTCGTGCCAGACGGCCCCGGCGTCCCGCTTGGCCTTGAGCTGGAAGGTGCGCTCCCGCATCCGGCCGGGGAAGAGATCTCGGATATCGTTCATGGTTCTCTGCCTCAGATATGTGCGGTGATGTAGTTGTAGATGTCGCCCACGGTCTTGAGGTTTGCCAGCTCCTCGTCGGGGATGGACACTCCACAGGCATCTTCCAGAGCCATGTTCAGCTCCACCGCGTCCAAGCTGTCGGCTTCGAGGTCCTCGGTCAGGCTGGCCTCCATGGTCACCTTGTCCTCCTCGCAGTTCAGGGTATCGACAACGATCTTCTTCATTTCTTCAAACGTCATGGTAGTGTTCTCCTTTTTGATTGATAAATATTATTATCTAAAAACATTGATGTTTCTTGCGAACACGACCATTATAACGAAATCGTTGGATAAGTCAAGACAAATGGTTAAAAAGTTTTAGATTTTACAATTCTGACACAGGTTGCTTCCTTTAAAAATAGGGGCCGTACAGCAAACGACCCCCGTCGGCTCTGTTTTCACACAGCAGACGGGGGTTCGTTAAAGCCAAGGACTGCGGCACACATGGCACCGCAGCCCTTGGCTTTGCGAAAACGGAACGCTGCAAAAAAGATCGGATGCGTCGGAAAAGCTGCCATAAAAATTTGGCTTGTGCAGCGCCGCCGCGGGATCGCGCAGGGAGGCGGTGCTGTGCAGAGCCAGCGGCATCAGGCCCTGCAGTCCCGCCTCCGATTGCTGAACCTCAACGATTGTGATGCCAGTATACTGCAACAACACACAGTTGTCAAGCAGAAAATTGAGATTTCACCATTTTATAGAAAAAACATTGCATTCCCTCAACGAGTGCGCTATAATAAACGCAGAAGCAACAGAAAGGATGGGAACCATTATGGCAGAAAAGGTCGAAAGCTTTTCCAAGCGGCTGCGGATCGGGCTGGACCGGAAGAGCATGACGCAGACGGAACTCTCGATCCGGTCGGGCATCTCCAAATCGAGCATTTCGCGGTATCTCAAAGGCGACTGGGAAGGCAAGCAGGAGGCCGTGTACGCCCTTGCCGGGGCGCTGGGCGTCTCGGTATCGTGGCTGATGGGGTACGATGTGCCCATCACCGGCGTCGAAGCGCCCGGCACCATCCCGGCGGGGTTCGAGCCGCTGCCCCAGATGACCAATGTGCCGCTGGTGGGTTCCATCGCCTGCGGCACCCCTATTCTGGCGGAGGAGAACATCAAGGAGTACATCGGCGTCCCGGCGGCGTGGCGGGCCGATTTTGCCCTTGAGTGCCACGGCGACAGCATGGCCCCCCGCATCTGCGACGGCGACATCGTCTGCATCCGCCGCCAGCCGGAGGTGGAGTCCGGCCAGATCGCGGCCGTCCGCATCGGGGACGAAGCCACCCTCAAGCACTTCTACCGCAGCGGCGACGTCGTTCAGCTCATCGCGGAAAATCCCGCCGTCTGCCCGCCCATGGTCTACGCGGGCACCCAGTTGGACGAGATGGCCGTGGAAGGGCTGGCGGTGGGCATCTGCCGCAGTCTGGTGTAAGAAAGGAACGTTTCTATGAAGTATATCATGGCACTGGATGCCGGGACTACCTCAAACCGCTGCATCCTGTTCAACCAAGCGGGCGAGATGTGCAGCGTGGCCCAGAAGGAGTTCACCCAGTATTTTCCGAAGCCCGGCTGGGTGGAGCATGACGCCAACGAGATCTGGACCACCCAGCTGGGCGTGGCCCTTTCGGCCATGAACCAGATCGGGGCCGGCGCGGCGGATATCGCGGCCATCGGCATCACCAACCAGCGCGAGACCACCATCGTCTGGGACAAGGAGACCGGTGAGCCGGTCTACCATGCGATCGTCTGGCAGTGCCGCCGCACCAGCGCCTACTGCGACGAGCTGAAGGCCCGCGGCCTGACCGAAAAATTCCGGGAAAAGACCGGCCTCGTCATCGACGCCTACTTCTCGGCCACCAAGCTGAAGTGGATCCTCGACAACGTCCCCGGTGCCCGCGCCAAGGCCGAAGCCGGGCGGCTGCTCTTCGGCACCGTGGAAACGTGGCTCATCTGGAAGCTGACCTGCGGCCGGGTCCACGTCACCGATTACACCAACGCCAGCCGTACCATGCTCTTCAACATTCACACGCTGGAGTGGGATGAGGAGATCCTGCGGGAGCTGAACATCCCGCGCCAAATGCTGCCCACGCCCATGCCCTCCAGTTGTTTCTACGCCGAGGCCGACCCTATGCACTTCGGCGCGGGCATCAAAATTGCAGGCGCGGCGGGCGACCAGCAGGCCGCCCTCTTCGGCCAGACCTGCTTTTCGGCGGGCGAAGCGAAGAACACCTTCGGCACCGGCGGTTTTCTTTTGATGAACACCGGCAAAACGCCGGTCATCTCGCAGAACGGCCTCGTCACCACCATCGCGTGCGGCGGCAACGGCAGCGTGAATTATGCGCTGGAAGGTTCGATCTTCGTGGCCGGTGCCGCGATCCAGTGGCTGCGGGACGAGCTGCGGCTGCTGGAAGACGCCCGCGACTCCGAGTACATGGCCCAGAAGGTCAAGGACACCAACGGCTGCTACGTCGTGCCCGCCTTCACCGGCCTCGGCGCGCCCCACTGGGATCAGTACGCCCGCGGCACCATCGTGGGACTGACCCGTGGCTGCAACAAAAACCACATCATCCGCGCCACGCTGGACAGCCTGTGCTATCAGGTCAACGATGTCCTGCACGCCATGGAGGCCGACTCCGGCATCGCCATGAAGGCTCTCAAAGTGGACGGCGGCGCGTGCGCCAACAACTACCTGATGCAGACCATGGCCGACATCAGTAACCTGCCCGTGGAGCGTCCCTGCTGCGTGGAGACCACGGCTCTTGGCGCGGCCTACCTTGCGGGCCTTGCCGTGGGCTATTGGAGCTCCACGGACGAGGTCGTGAAGAATTGGTCGGTGGATCGCACCTTCCTGCCGCAGATCACCGCCGAGGAGCGGGCCAAGCGGATCAAGGGCTGGAACAAGGCCGTCCGCTGCTCCTACCACTGGGCGCTGGACGAAGAGGAATAATAAAAACTTTGGAGGAACATTATGGAGATTCGAAACGCAGGAACAGAGGATATCGCGGCGCTGACCGCCGTTGAGGCAGAGTGCTTCCCACCGGCGGAAGCTGCCACTGCGCAGGAGTTCGTCGAGCGGGTCCGGTACTACGGGAACCATTTCTGGCTCCTGTACGAGGGGGACAAGCTGATCTCCTTCGTGGACGGTTTTGTGACGGACGAAGCCGACCTGACCGATGAGATGTACGAGAATGCCGCCATGCACAACGAGGACGGCGCGTGGCAGATGATCTTTGGGGTCAACACCCTGCCGGAATACCGCAAGCACGGCTATGCCGGGCAGCTGCTCCGCCGCGCCATCGACGACGCCAGACAGCAGCACCGCAAAGGGCTGGTGCTGACCTGCAAGGAGCGCCTCCTTCCGTACTACGCCCAATTCGGCTTCCGCGACGAGGGCGTGTCCGATAAATCCACCCACGGCAACGTCGTGTGGCACCAGATGCGGCTGGAGTTCTGAGAATTTGTGTCACCGCTGGTGACACAAGTCGGGAGAAGAATACCGGGTACAAGTCGGTGGTCAGGATTTTTACAAGGAGCTTATTTGAATGAACTACGAAAAAAGCTGTGGTGCGGTGATCTATACTGTAGTAAATGGAAAACGGCTTTACCTTGTTGAAATCATGCAGAAAGGCCATACTTCCTTTTGCAAGGGCCATGTTGAGGGAACTGAGTCTGGACATCAAACCGCCGCGCGAGAGATTCGGGAGGAAACCGGCCTTGAGGTGAAGTTTGTAGAAGGATTCCGACAAACGATAGAGTATAGCCCTTATAGGGATTGTTCAAAAACGGTAGTTTTCTTTTTGGCGTGTGCGGACAGTACAAGGGTAATGGTTCAAGAGGACGAGGTCAGGGAAATAGAGTGGCTTCCCTTTGAAGAAGCGCTGGAAAAACTGACGTTCGATTCAACCCGTGACGTACTGAAACAAGCAGAGCATTTTTTGAACGAGGACTATGCCAAGTACGAGGAGTTCCTGCACCAGCGGTATGTTGCCGAAGAGCTGGCCAAAGCAAAACAGCAGGCGGCAGATCCCAACACGCAGTGGGCAGACCACGAAAGCGTATGGGAGACGCTCCACGAACAGTAAATAAAAAACGACCAGAGCCTCTCCCGGTTCTGGTCGTTTTGCATCTCGTCGGGGATTCAGTTTTCTTTCGGGTCTGGTTTTGCCTCACCGTGCATCGGTTCGGCGGTCAGCGGGAAGGGGATGCGGTTCTCCCGCGCAGTTGCTGGCCCTGCGGCAGATCCTCGCCAGTTCAAAGGACGCCATCACAAAATATTGGAAGTAACACAAACGAACCCCGGCCCTTTCCCGCATTCAGCACGGGAAAGGGCCGGGGTTTTATCGTTTCAGGTTCCGGTGGGTGCGCTTACCCCATCACGACGGTGACCTCCACGGTCTCTCCGGCAGGGGCGAGGGGCAGGACATTGCCCTCAATGGTCTTGCCGTTGACGGTGACGCGCTTCACGCCCTTCTGCACGGCAGCGGGGTTCTCGACCCGGATGTGGTACACGGCACCGCGATACCGGCGGGTGACCGTGAAGCCGGGCAGAGTGTGGGGGATGCAGGGGTCGATCTTCAGGCCGTCCAGCGTGGGCTGCACGCCGAGGATGCACTGGCTCACGTTGCAGAAGGTCCACGCAGCGGTGCCGGTCAGCCAACTGTTCTTCGCCTCGCCGAAGGTGGGGGCGTCCTTGCCCGCGACCATCTGGCTGTAGACGTAGGGTTCGGTGCGGTGAATGTCGGAGATGTCCTCGATGTAGGCGGGGCAGGTCTTCTTGTAGACCTCAAAGGCCCGGTCGCCGTGGCCGAGGACAGTCTCGGCGCAGCTGATCCACGGGTTGTTGTGGCAGAAGATGCCCGCGTTCTCCTTGTATCCCGGAGGATAGCTGGAGATCTCACCAAGGTTGAGGCGGTAGGTAGTGTAGGCGGGCTGCAGCAGCACCACGCCGTACTTGGTATCCAGCCGCTCTTCCACGCTCTTGAGGGCCTGTTCCGCCTGACCGGTCTCCTTGCCGATGCCCGCCATGACGCACATGCCCTGCGGCTCGATGAAGATCTGGCCCTCGTCGCATTCCTTGCTGCCGACGGGCTTGCCGAAGGCGTCGTAGGCGCGGCGGAACCATGCACCGTCCCAGCCGGCGGTCAGCGCGGCCTGCTCCACCTGCGCAATGGCGGCGCGGGCGTCGGCGGCTTCGTCCGGGAGGCCCCGGTGGCCGCACAGGTCGGCGTATTCCTTGCCGTATTTGACGAACATACCGGCGATGAAAACGCTCTCCGCCACAGGGCCTTCGCTGGGACCGGTGATCTGGAAGCTCTCGCCCGGATGCTCGGAGAAGCAGTTCAGGTTCAGGCAGTCGTTCCAGTCGGCGCGGCCGATGAGGGGCAGACCATGGGGGCCGAGGTGGGTGCGGGTGAAGTTGAAGCTGCGGCGCAGATGCTCCATCAGCGGCTGAGCCTTGCTCTCATCGTTGTCAAAGGCCACGGACTCGTCGAGGATGCTGTAGTCGCCGGTCTCGCGCAGATAAGCGGCGGTGCCCGCGATCAGCCACAGCGGGTCATCGTTGAAGCCGGTGCCCACGTCCCGGTTGCCCTTTTTGGTCAGGGGCTGGTACTGGTGGTAGGCGCTGCCGTCCTCAAACTGGGTGGCAGCGATATCGAGGATGCGGCTGCGGGCGCGTTCGGGGATCATGTGCACGAAGCCCAGCAGGTCTTGGCAGGAATCGCGGAAGCCCATGCCGCGGCCGATGCCGCTCTCGTAGTAGCTGGCCGAGCGGCTCATGTTGAAGGTGACCATGCACTGATACTGGTGCCACAGGTTTACCATCCGGTCCAGCTTTTCGTCGCCGGAGTCCAGCTGCAGGGCGGACAGCAGGTCGTCCCAGTGGGCGGCCAGCGCCTTGCGGGCCTCGTCCACCTGCGCGTCGGTGGCGTAGCGGGCCATCATGGCCTCGGCGCGGGCCTTGTTGATGACGCCGGGGGCGGTGAACTTTTCGGCCACCGGGTTCTCGATGTAGCCCAGCCCGAAGAGGATGGTCTTCATCTCCCCAGCTTCCAGCGTGAGGTGGAAGTGGTGGGCGCCGACAGGGGCCCAGCCGTGGGCCACGCTGTTGGAGCAGTGCCCTGCCTTGACGGCTTCGGGTTCTGCCGGGCCGCCGTATACGCCGCAGAAAGCGTCGCGGCTGGTGTCGAAGCTGGTGACCGGAGTGTTGGCCCAGAACACAGCGTAGTGGTCGCGGCGCTCGCGGTACTCGGTCTTGTGGTAGATGGCGCTGCCCACCACCTCCACCTCGCCGGTGGAGAAGTTGCGCTGGAAGTTGGAGCTGTCGTCCATGGCATCCCACAGGCAGAACTCCACATAGCTGAACACATCCAGCGTGCGGGGGGCGTCCGTCTTGTTCTCCAGCGTCAGGCGGTCGATTTCGCACGCATCGCCGCGGGGCACGAACAGCTCCTGTTGGGCGCGGATGCCGTTCTTCTCACCGGTCAGGATGGTGTAGCCGAGGCCGTGGCGGCAGCTGTAGGAATCCAGCTCCGTCTTGGTGGGCTGCCAGCCGGGGTTCCAGATCGTGCCGCCGTCGTTGATGTAGATGCGGTGGCCGTCCATATCCAGCGGGGAGTTGTTGTAGCGGTAGCGGGTGATGCGGCGCAGCCGAGCATCCCGATAAAAGCTGTAGCCGCCGCCGGTGTTGGACACGAGGCTGAAGAAGTCCTCGCTGCCCAGATAGTTGATCCACGGCAGGGGCGTGCGCGGGGTGTCGATCACGTATTCCCGGTGTGCATCATCAAAATGTCCGAATTTCATAAGATCTGTTCCTCCTTTGCTGAAAAACAGGAAACGCGCTGCAACCATCAGAAAAGCGAAAACGATTGAGAACGCGCCGCAAAGAGAAAGAGAACGATTACGCTGCTTTAAGCATAGTCGATTTCGCGCCGAAATTCAAGGGGGTTTATGAAATATACAACACACCCGACGAAACACGCTCTTTGGTCGGCTTGTAAGAATTTTGTAATTATTTTGAAGGAAGCAACGAACTTTTTTCTCATAAAGAAGGAGGGGCAGCAAAAATCCGATGGAGAGGGAGCCGAAGCCAAAACCGCCCAAAGCGGCAAATCGGGAAAGAAATTTCCCATATATAAAGTAATTATAGAAATCCAGCCTTTGCTTCGCCCATTGACGAAACGCCAGAACGAAATTCCATTCGAAAAATAGCGAAACTGGCCGAAAATGGAGCAAACTGCATAATTTGGCCCCGGCGCAATCGAGCAAACTGCCAAAATGACTCTGTTTAGCACAAAACTTTTGATTTTGAGCTTGATTTTTGGTACGGAATGCGCTATATTGAAATTGCGAAAACGATTTAGGATTCGTTCAGAGCCAACCGGTTCCTGAGAGGAGGACGACGACATGTCATCCCTGAAAGATCTGGCGCAGGAATGCGGGGTCTCGGTGGCAACGGTGAGCAAGGCGCTCAACGGCCAGCCCGATATCTCCGAAGCCACCCGCGCCCGTGTCCGGGAGGCGGCCCGCCGGATGGGCTATGTACCAAATATGGCGGCCCGCTCCATGAAGACCAACCGTACTTACAACATCGGTGTCCTGTTCGTGGACGAACAGCAGAGCGGCTTGGCACACGAGTATTTCTCCGCTGTGCTGGACAGCTTCAAAGTCCGGGTCGAACAATTGGGCTACGATATCACTTTTATCAACCGCAACCTCGGCGGCAGGACGATGACCTACCTAGAGCATTGCCACTACCGCGGGGTGGATGGAGCCGTGATCGCCTGTGTGGACTTCAACGATCCGCAGGTCATCGAGCTGGTGAACAGCGATGTGCCGGTCGTCACCATCGACCACGTGTTCAACAACCGGATGGCGGTCCTGTCCGATAACGTTATGGGCCTGTCGGCTCTGGTTCGGACGGCATACGCCCAAGGCCACCGCCGCATCGCTTTTATCCACGGCGAGCGCACCGCCGTCACCGAGAACCGCCTCGCGGGCTTCTACAAGAGCTGCGATGAGCTGGGGCTGGAAGTTCCCGATGCGTATGTGCGGGAGGGCATCTACCACGACGCCGCCCGCTGCGCACAGGAGACCAAAGCCCTGCTGGCTCTGCCGCAGCGGCCCACCTGCATCATCTTCCCGGATGACTTCTCCGCCATGGGCGGCTACAGCGCCATCCAGCAGGCAGGGCTGTGCATCCCGCAGGACATCTCCGTGATGGGCTACGACGGCATCTACCTCTCCCGCGTCATGAGCCCCAAGCTGGTGACCTACCAGCAAAACACCATGATGCTGGGACGCACCGCAGCGGATAAGCTGGTGCAGATGGTCGAGCACCCGCGTGTGACGCTGGCCGAACAGCTCCTCGTGACCGGCAAGCTGCTGGATGGCAGCTCGGTAGGTCGGCCGCCCCAAATTTAGTTCCCAAGCTCCGGGCGGACCGGAGTTTAGAAAAAATGGATTTAGGATGAACGAGAAAACCATTGAAGGAGGTTTTTCATTATGAGAAAGATTTCGCGTCGTAATTTCCTGCTGGCTTCTGGTGCAGTCGCAGTGACCGCAGCGCTCTCCGCATGCGGCGGCAGTTCTTCTTCTACCGCAGGCTCCACCGCTTCCTCCACCGCCGCTTCTTCTGCTGCAGCTTCTGAGTCCGCAGCCGCTGAGGGCAAGGTCCTGAACATCTGGTGCTGGAACGATGAGTTCCAAGGCCGCTTCAACGACTATTATCCCGAAGTCTCCGAGGTCGCTGCGGATAAGTCCACCACCACCCTGAAGGATGGCACCGTCGTCAAGTGGACCATCAACGCCAACGAGAACAACAACTATCAGAACAAGCTGGACGAGGCCCTGCTGAATCAGGACTCCGCAGCCGATGATGATAAGATCGATATCTTCCTGATCGAGGCCGACTACGCCCTGAAGTACGTCGATTCCGATTACGTTCTGGATGTGAAGAAGGACATCGGCCTGACCGATTCCGATCTGGCTGGCCAGTATCAGTACACCAAGGACATCGTTACCGTCGATGGCAGCCAGCGCGGCACCACTTGGCAGGCAACGCCGGGCCTGTTCGCATACCGCCGCAGCATCGCTAAGGATGTTCTGGGCACCGATGATCCCACCGAAGTGCAGACCTACCTGTCCGACTGGGATAAGTTCAACGATGTCGCCGCACAGGCAGCCGCAAAGGGCTACAAGATGCTGTCCGGCTTCGATGACGCATACCGCACCTTCTCCAACAACGTCGCAGCACCTTGGGTCAGCGGCACCACCGTCACCGTCGATGAGAACATCATGAAGTGGGTCGATCAGACCAAGGAGTACACCGACAAGGGCTACAACAACCAGTCGAGCCTGTGGGACTCTCAGTGGGCATCCGATCAGGGCCCCACCGGTAAGGTCTTCGGCTTCTTCTACTCCACTTGGGGCATCAACTTCACCCTGCTGGGCAACTCTCTGGCAACGCCTACCGCCGAGGGCGGCAAGGAAGAAGTCGGCAACGGCATCTACGGCGACTACGCAGTCTGCGAAGGCCCTCAGCCCTATTACTGGGGCGGCACTTGGATCTGCGGCGCAGCAGGTTCCGATAACATCGAGACCATCAAGGACGTCATGCAGAAACTGACCTGCGATGAAGCCATCATGAAGCAGATCACCCTCGACACGCAGGACTACACCAACAACGAGAAGGCCATGAACGAGATCGCCAACAGCGATTATAAGTCTGACTTCCTCGGCGGCCAGAACCACATCGCTCTGTTTGCAGAAGCTGCAACCAAGATCGATATGTCCAACGCCGGTCCTTACGATCAGGGCCTGAACGAGAGCTTCCAGAACGCCTTCAAGGATTACTTCACCGGCAACGTCGATGAGGACACCGCAAAGGCAAACTTCGAGACTGCCATCAAGGAGAAGTATCCTGAGCTGACCGATGTTGTCTGGCCCGCATAAGAGTTGGGACGACCTCATAAACAACTGAAATAAAGGGGGCGGGCCGGACGCTGTGTCTCGCCCGCCCCTTTTTTTCCTGAAAAACCGTCAGGAGGCAGTCACATGGGAGAAAAAACGAATAAGAAAGGGTCGATCAGCTACGCGAAATGGGGCTACATCTTCATTGCGCCGTTCTTCATCATCTTCGCGGTATTTCAGCTGATCCCTCTGGCATCCACCATTTATTACAGCTTCTTTGAATATTACCGCAGCGGCCTGAAGGTCATCGGACCCGATTTCGTGGGCTTGAAGAATTACGTGACCCTCTTTGCAACAGACCTGCCGAAGTATTTCGGCAACACCCTGCTGCTCTGGATCATCGGGTTCATCCCGCAGATCGCAGTCTCCCTGCTGCTGGCGGCGTGGTTCACCGATCTTCGCCTGAAGCTGAAGGGCCAGACCTTCTTCAAGACGGTCATCTATATGCCGAACCTGATCATGGCCTCGGCCTTCGCCATGCTGTTTTTTGCCCTCTTCTCTGACAACGGCCCCGTCAATGCGGTGCTGGTCGGCATGGGCGTCCTGAAGCAGCCGTTCAGCTTCCTGAACACCGTCTGGGGCAACCGCGGGCTGATCGGCCTGATGAACTTCCTGATGTGGTTCGGCAACACCACCATCATGCTGATGGCCGCCATCATGGGCGTGGATCCCACCCTGTATGAGGCCGCCGAGCTGGACGGCTGCACCCCGAACCAGATGTTCTGGAAGATCACCATCCCCCTCATCCGCCCCATCCTCGTCTACGTCATGATCACCTCGATGATCGGCGGCTTGCAGATGTTCGATGTGCCGCAGATCCTGACCAACGGCAAGGGCGGCCCGGACCGTACCTCCACCACCATGATCATGTACCTGAACAACCATCTGTTCAGTAAGAACTACGGCATGGCCGGTGCCGTTTCCGTGGTGTTGTTCCTCGTCTGCGCGGTGCTGTGCGTCATCGTTTACATGAGCCTGACCAAGGAAGACGACGGCCGCAGCAAAGCGGAGCGCAAGGCTTTGAAGGGAGGAAAGAAGTAATGGCAAACACTGCTAAGACAAAGTCGGAAAAAGCCACACTGGCTGCCCGCCGTACCGGCTGCTATATCGCACTGGTCCTCATCAGCTTTCTGTGCCTGTTCTTCTTCTACGTGCTGATCGTCAATTCCACCCGCACCCACTTCGAGATCCAGAAAGGCTTCTCGCTGCTTCCGGGCAAATCCCTGATGACCAACCTGAAAAACGTGCTGAACGACGCGAACATCCCGGTGCTGACCGGTGTGCGCAACAGCCTCATCGTCTCGGCTTGCTCGGCGGCCCTCAGCGTGTATTTCTCGGCCCTGACGGCTTACGGCATCTACGCCTATAACTTCCGGTTCAAGAAAGCCGCTTTCGCCATCATCCTGCTCATCATGACGATGCCCACGCAGGTCTCCGCACTGGGTTTCCTGCAGCTCATCACCAAGATGGGCCTGAAGAACTCCTTCCTGCCCCTCATCATCCCCAGCATCGCAGCACCGGCGGTCTTCTTCTTCATGAAGCAGTACCTCGACGCAAGCCTGCCGATGGAGATCGTGGAAGCGGCCCGCATCGACGGTGCCGGTGAGTTCTACACCTTCAACAAGATCGTGCTCCCCATCATGAAGCCGGCGCTGGCCGTTCAAGCCATCTTCGCCTTCGTGTCCAGCTGGAACAACTACTTCATCCCCGCTCTGGTTCTGGACTCCGCCGACAAAAAGACCCTGCCCATCCTGATCGCACAGCTGCGCAGCGCGGACTTCCTGAAGTTCGATATGGGCAAAGTTTACATGATGGTCGCCATCGCCATCCTGCCCGTCATCATCGTCTACCTGCTGCTCTCGAAGTTCATCGTCCGCGGCGTGGCGCTGGGTGGCGTGAAAGGCTAAAATTTCGACCGCGGCCAGTGGCCGAAACAGGGAGAAATTTTTGGCGCAGCGGTCTGCAAGACGCGAGGCCCGCTCAAGGGCCGAAGCGGATGCAGGGCACCGCAAGAGGGCGCTGCTTCCGTTTCCCGACTGGGAAACCAAACGAGCATTTTCTACGCAATCACCCATTCTCCTTCCATATATCAAGCAAACAGCCCGGCTGGCCGCCGGGCTGTTTGCTTTTTCTGATTTACAAACCTGAACCGCTGTATTATAATGAAGTAAAAAATCATAGGAGGAATCCGAATTTGGTTCATCTGATCGAAGTGGTCTACCGTTTTCTCTGGGGCGATTGGTTCGTGCTGCCCATCGCGGGCGGCGTGGGGATCTCGCTGATGGTGGTGCTGCTGCTCACGGCGGGGGTGTTCTTCACTCTGCGCACCCGGCTGCTGCCGGTCCGTCTGTTCCGGGATATGATCTCCGCCGTCTGCGAGAAAAACCAGAATAGGGAAAGCCTCTCGTCCTTCCAGACCCTCGTGGTCTCCACGGCCACCCGCGTGGGCATGGGCAATCTGGTGGGCGTCGTGGCGGCGGTTTCGGCGGGCGGTGCCGGAGCGGTCTTCTGGATGTGGGTCACGGCCCTGCTGGGGGCCTCCACCTCCTTTGTAGAGTCCACCTTGGCCCAGAAGTATCGGCAGCCTGACCCGTTGTATGGCGGCCAGCGCGGTGGTCCGGCCTATTATATCCACGTCCTCGCCGAGCGTAAGCGGGGGAAAAAGCTGCGCCGCTCGGTGGTGGCCGTGCTGTTCGCGCTGGCGGGCCTCATCTGCTGGTGCGGCATCAGTCAGGTCATCTCGAATTCGGTCAGCTCCGCCTTCCAAAATGCGTTCCAGATCCCGCCCATCGTTACCACCGTTGCGCTGGTGGCGCTGGCGGCGGTCATCGTCCTGCGCAAGAATGCTACCGTCAAAAGTCTGGACGTCATCGTGCCGATCATGGCGGTCTGCTATTTTGTTATGACCCTCTTCGTCATCGCGGCCAACATCACCCATGTCCCGGCGGTGCTGGGCCGGATCTTCTCCGAAGCCTTCGGTCTGCGGCAAGCGGCTGCGGGCGGATTCGGTGCCGTGCTGATGAACGGCATCAAGCGCGGCCTCTTCTCCAACGAAGCGGGCAGCGGTTCGGCCCCCTGCGCGGCGGCAGCCGCCTCCTGCGATGACCCGGTCAAGATGGGGCTGGTACAGGCGCTGGGCGTCCTTATCGACACCATCGTGATCTGCAGCTGTACGGCCTTCGTCATGCTTCTCGCCCCGGCATCCGTCACGGCGGGCCTGACCGGCATGGATCTGCTCCAAGCGGCGGTGCAGTACCACTTGGGCAGTTTCGGCGTCATCTTCATCGCGGTCACGCTGGCGCTGTTCAGTTTTTCCACCTTCCTCGGTATCCTGTTCTATGCCCGCTCCAATGTGGCCTACCTCTTCGGCGACCGCTGGCTCTGGCAGACGCTGTACAAGCTGCTGGCGCTGGTCATGCTGCTGATCGGCGGCATGGAGGCCTACACGGTGGTATGGGACCTCGGCGATGTCGGGATCGGCCTGATGACCATCTTCAACCTCATCGCGCTCTACCCGCTTTCCGGCGAGGCCATCGCCGCCCTGCACGACTATGAGCGCCGCAAGCACCTTGAACGCTGAGCCTTGAAAAACAAGCTGAAAAAATACGAAAAAACAGTTGACAAATCCGCTCCACTCTGCTAAAATAAACAAGTCGTCCGGCAGCGGACGTGAACAGAATCTGGGCGTGTTCCCGAGTGGCCAATGGGGACAGACTGTAAATCTGCTGCTTTTCAGCTTCGGTGGTTCGAATCCACCCGCGCCCACCAAAAAAGCTCAACGCATAAACGTGCGCTGAGCTTTTTGTTTTATGCTCTTTTTGAACGTGCTTTGCGGGTGGATTCGAACAGCTGCGGCGCTGTCGAGGAAGACAGCGCAAAAACAGCCCAGTGGGCTGTTTTTAGCAGCGCGGCTCGCGTAATCCACCCGCGCCCACCAAAAAAGCTCAACGCATGAATGTGCGCTGAGCTTTTTGTTTTATAGCACGTTTGCCACGGGTTTGCATTATGCGGTAGTGCCTTGACTTTTTCGCGCCGACTTTTTGACCCACTTAAAATACATAGTCATCAACCAGATAATGACAAGCAACAACAAGAGTCCCATTGTTACCCTCTCAGTGCCCGCGCGCGGACTTCCGGCGACGCTGCGACAAGCAGATCGTAGAGGTTGACCATATCGGTGACGGCCTGTCGGTCGTCGGCAGTCCATGTATAATCGTACTGCGCACCGGATGCACCGGAATATCGTGTGATGATGGTTTTGGCACTGAGCATCTCACGCAGCCAGTCGATTTCGCTGGGCTCCATCTCAAAATTGGAGAGGGCCCACCAAACTTCTTTGTCTGTATCATAGGCGTAATCTGTATAATCCGGGTCGCACTCGTAAGTGTACAGATTATCTCCAGCGCGGACATAGACTGTGTTCAGGTCGATGCAGGAAGAGCCGTTGTAGGAAAAGTCCTCGTCGAAATACACGTCCTTGCATCCGTCAAAAATAAAGATCCACGGGGCAAGGCAGCAGGTCTTGTTTTTCTCGGCCTTGTCATAGATGGGGCTGTCAAACTGCCAGCTCCGCTGTACCTCGTCATACTTGACGTTCACCTTCGCAATGGCGGCTTTCAATGCCTGAACTTGGGCTTCTTCGTCGTCATTCATTTCTTCGATCTGCGCAAGCGAGGTGCACCCGGCGGGGCTGATCGCCAGCGCGGGCATAGCCGCACCGGCCAGAATTGCCATCATGCACAAACCTGCAACCACAATTTTGCCACATTTTACAAGTTTCATTTTAATTTCCTCTTTTCTCTTGCTTTTTCTTGAATGCGGTTGTAGAACCATTAAATACAATTTAAAGGGGCATTACAGATGACGGTTGAAGAAGCCATGGCTTTTTTTCGCGAACATCCAGAGCTTATTCCGAATTAGATTTCCGCAATTCTATTATAGTCCGTTTCCGCTCGCATGACAATGTTTTATTAGCCGTTTTGGGAAACATTTTATACAAGCGAGGTGGAAAACGTTGCAGACAAGTTTCAGCGTCACATGGAAGGCGGCGGCCGAAGCTCGTCGAGGCTTTCCAGCGTCCAGTCAGGCGCTGGGCCAAGCGAAGGAAAGACACTGTTTAGCCAAAAGGCTTTACAGCTTTGGTTTTTTACTTTAACGTTAACAGCGCAAAATGAAACAGATGACGGCGTCGCGGAGGTGCTGGAAAGGGTTCGGTTTGACCGGGAGACGAATCTATGCTAGGATAGGGCCAGACAAGAAAAGGCCGTGCCGCACGAAGAAGGTACGAACTTGAAAAGGAGGTTCCTTTCATGAACTCGACTCTGCGAGAGGATGCGGATGCCATCATCCGCGCCAGCCTGAACGCTGTTCTGCCGGACGAAGCGGTGCGGCGGGCGCTGGAAGCCTTCCGGCCCGGCAAAGGCCGGGTGCTGCTGGTGGCGGCAGGCAAGGCCGCGTGGCAGATGGCACACACAGCGGTGGAGGTGCTGGGCCGGGTGGACGGCGGCGTGGTCGTGACGAAATACGACCACAGAAAAGGCGAGATCCCCGGCGTGGCGTGCTACGAAGCGGGCCACCCGGTGCCGGACGAAAACGGCTTTGCGGCCACGGAACAGGCACTGGAATTGGTGCGGGGCCTGACGGCGGAGGACACCGTGCTGTTCCTGCTGTCGGGCGGTGGCAGCGCGCTGTTTGAAAAGCCGCTGATTCCGGGGGATGAGTTACAGGATGTTACATCCCAGCTTCTCGCCAGCGGGGCAGACATCGTGGAGATGAACACCCTCCGCAAGCGGCTGTCCGGCGTCAAGGGCGGGCGGTTCGCGCAGCGCTGTGCCCCTGCGCAGGTGTTCGAAATCGTGCTCAGCGATGTTCTGGGTGACCCGCTGGACATGATCGCCAGCGGCCCGGCGGCGCCGGACTCTTCCACCTGCGCACAGGCCCTTGCCATTGCGGAAAAGTACCGGCTGAACCTGTCGGAACAGGCAAAGGCTTTACTGGCGCAGGAGACGCCCAAGGCGCTGGACAACGTGACTACAAAGATCACCGGCAGCGTGCGCCAACTCTGCGCGGCGGCGGCCGAAGCTTGCCGGGCGCGGGGCTATGAACCCGTTCTCCTGACCGACCAGCTCTGCTGCGAAGCGCGGGAAGCGGGCAGCTTCCTCGGCTCCATCGCCCGCGCCCATGCAGGGCAGGGCCGGAAGCTTGCGTTCATCGCGGGCGGGGAAACGGTCGTGCACCTGACCGGCAAAGGCCTCGGCGGACGCAATCAGGAGCTGGCGCTGGCCGCAGCCCCGGCTCTGGCGGGCCGGAACGCGGCGGTCTTCTCGGTGGGCAGCGACGGCACCGACGGCCCCACCGATGCCGCTGGCGGCTATGTGGACGGTGGAACCCTTGCCGCGCTGGCCGCAGCGGGCTGGAACGTCTACGATACCCTGCAAAATAACGACGCCTACCACGCCCTGCAAGCCGTGGACGGCCTGATCCTCACCGGGCCCACCGGAACGAACGTCAACGACGTGGCTGTGGCGCTGGTGGAGGGAAAAGGCGCTTGGTGAGAGATCACCGTGCGCCTTTAGTGGTGCACCCATTCCCCTTCTCTCCCGAAAAATCTTGCCTTTTCCCTGCAAAAGGCTTACAATGGTCTCGGCAAACCGAACGGAACATGACAAGATCTCGGAGGGACAAAGCAATGGCTTGTACTACAATCTTAGTTGGCAAAAACGCATCCTACGATGGCTCCACGATGATCGCCCGGAACGACGATTCGGGGTCGGGCCATTTCACCGCAAAAAAGTTCGTGGTCGTAAAACCGGAAGAACTCCCGGCGGTCTATCAGTCGGTGATCTCCCATGTGCAGATCCCGCTGCCCGGCGCAGGTCAGGCCATGCGGATGACTGCCATGCCCAACGCCGTGGCGGGCAAGGGCATCTGGGCGGCATCGGGCGTGAACGCGGCCAATGTCGGCATGACGGCCACCGAGACCATCACCTCCAACCCGCGGGTTCTGGGCGCGGACCCGCTCGTGGTGTACCAGCCCGCGCAGGGGGATCAGCCGGAGGTGCCCGGCGGCATCGGTGAGGAGGACATCGTCTACCTCGTGCTGCCCTATATCTGCTCGGCGCGTCAGGGCGTCGAGCGGCTGGGCAGACTGCTGGAGACTTACGGCACCTATGAGATGAACGGCATCGCGTTTCAGGATGTCCATGAGATCTGGTGGCTGGAGACCATCGGCGGCCATCACTGGATGGCCCGCCGCGTGCCCGACGACAGCTATGTGGTCATGCCCAACCAGCTCGGCATCGACAGCTTCGACTTCGCCGATGCAGCCGGTGCACAGGAAAACTACATGTGCTCGGCTGATTTGAAGGAGTTTGTGGATAAGTACCACCTTGACCTCTCGCTGGATGGCGAGTTCAACCCGCGGGACGCCTTTGGCAGCCACGACGACTCCGACCATGTCTACAACACCCCCCGCGCATGGTTCATGCTGCGGTATCTGAACCCGAATACGTGGGCGTGGGACGGCCCGGATGCCGACTATACCCCGCGGTCGGACGATCTGCCGTGGTGCATGGTGCCGGAGCGGAAGGTCACGCCGGAAGATGTGAAGTACCTGCTCTCCTCCCACTATCAGGGCACGCCCTATGACCCCTATGCGGCTTACGGCGACCAGAAGAGCAAGGGCGCATACCGTTCCATCGGCATCAACCGCAACGACTTCATGGCCCTGATCCAGATGCGCCCGGATGTGCCGGAGGACTTCCGCGCCGTGGAGTGGATCGCCTATGCGTCCAACGCCTTCAACACTATGGTGCCCTTCTACGCCAACGTGGACATCACCCCGGCCTACCTCGCCTGTACCACCGGCGAAGTCTCCACCGACAGCTTCTATTGGGTCAGCCGGATGATCGCGGCTATGGCGGATGCCGCCTACGGCAAGTCCATCTTCCACATCGAGCGCTATGAGGAGGCCGTCCTCTCGGCCACCCGCGCCCTGCTGCATGCGTATGACGAGAAGCAGCGGTCCGCCTTTGATCCCGCTGCCCGCGCCGCCCTGCGCGAGGAGGCCAACGAGGCCATCGCCAAGGCGCTGAAAGCCCGCGCCGCCGATACGCTGGATAAGGTCCTCTTCGAGTTGAGCTGCAATATGAAGAACGCCTACTCCCGCTCTGACGCATGACCCTTTTTTGAAACAGAGAACGCCCCTTCGCGGTTTTGTTCCGTGAAGGGGCGTTTTTGCGTCATTTTACCAGCATCTGCTGGAACTTCCGCGCCGCCGTGTTCAGCGGGCGGTGGTGGTCGTAGACGAGGCAGATGGAGCGGGTGGGGATGATCTCCTGCAAGTGGAGCTGAACGAGCTCGCCCCGCGCCAGCAGGTCTTTTGCCATGGGTTCCGGCACAAAGGCGAGGCCCAGCTCGCTTTTCACCAGCGTCAGCATCTGGTCGGTGGTGGCGGCCTCGGTGTCGGGCCGCAGCACCGCGTCGTGGTCGAGGAAGAACTGCCGGTAAAAGCTGCGAGTCATGCTCTCATCGCTCAGGGAGATGAGCGGGTAATTGCTCAGCTCCTTTAGGGTCAGGCTTTGGCTGGCCAGTGCGGTGAAGGTCCGGCCGCCCACCAGCACCTCGTAAAAGGATTTCAGCTCCACCAGCTTCAGCCCCGGTTCCACCTCGGCCGGGGTGGAGATGATGGCGAAATCGACCTCGCCGTTCTTCACGGCCTGCAATGCTTGGGGAGTGGAGTGGTTCGAGATGCGCAGCCGGATGCCGGGGTACTCGGCGTGGAAAGCCCGCAGCTTTTCGGAAAGGTAGATGTTCAGGGCCGTCTCGGTGGCGCTGATGGAGATGGCTCCGTGTTCCAGCGTGGCGCTGGCACTCAGCTCTTCCTCGGCGTCTTGGATCTGCACCGCCGCCGACGCGATGCGGGAGTAGAGCATCTCGCCCTCCGGCGTCAGGGTCACGCCCCGGTTGGAGCGGATGAACAGCACGCAGTTCAGCTGGCTTTCCAGCCGGTTCATCGAGTGGGTGATGTTGGGCTGGTTGTTGCCCAGCACCCGCGCGGCCTTGGTAAAGTTTTGGTATTTCGCCACATAATAGAAAATTTTGTAGTATTCCCAGTCCACATACATGATGCGTCTGCCTCCTTCATGTAAAAATCACATTGCAGCTATGTGCAGGATACTTTTTACACATTCTTTCTCTGCTCGTATAATAGCAACTGCAATCGGAAATTGCAAGAGGGAATTTGAAAGTATTAAAGTTGGTTTTGAACGGAGGCAGTTACCGTGTCTGAAATCAAAAAGGTCGTGCTGGCATATTCCGGCGGTCTGGATACTTCCATTATCATCCTGTGGCTGAAAGAGCACTATAACAACTGCGAAGTCATTGCCGTCTGCGGCAATGTGGGGCAGAAGGGTGAGCTGGAAGGCTTGGAAGAGCGTGCCAAGGCAAGCGGCGACTACAAGCAGAGCGATGCCACCGGTTTCATCAGCATCTACGGTCTGCCCACCAAGGTGCAGGCCATTGTAAACAACGAAAAAGAAGGGAAATAAAGAGTTATGCTTACTGCTGTTACTGGAATCAACTGGGGCGATGAGGGCAAGGGCCGCGTCATCGACCTGCTGGCCGAACATGCTGACATCGTTGCCCGCTATCAGGGCGGCAACAATGCTGGACACACCGTCGTCACCGAGAAGGGCAAGTTCATCCTGAACCTGCTGCCCTCCGGCATCCTGCACCCGGACGTGACCTGTGTGCTGGGCACCGGCATGGTGATTGACCTCGATCACCTCGCAAACGAGATGCAGGCCATCGAAGCCCGTGGTGTGGAAGTCAGCCCCAAGAATCTGAAGCTCTCCGATAAGGCCACCATTTCGATGCCGTGGCACAAGGTGCAGGATGGGCTGGAAGAAGACCGCCTTGCCCAAAAGGGCAGTGCCTTCGGCTCCACCCGCCGCGGCATCGCCTACGCCTACAGCGACAAGTACCGCAAAAAGACTCTGCGTTTGGGCGACTTGCTCCACTTGGACGAGGAGCGCACCCAGAACCGTCTGCATATGATTTTGGACTCCAAGAACATGGAGCTGGCGGGCTGCTACCATCAGGAAAAGATGTCCTACGATGCCCTGCTGAACTGGTGCAAGTTGCAGGCCGAGCACTTTACGCCGTACATCTGCGACGTCGGTGCTTTTTTGCAGCAGGCTCACGACAGCGGCAAACGGATCGTGCTGGAAGCCCAGCTGGGTGCTATGCGCGACATCGATTACGGCATCTTTCCCTTCACGTCCAGCTCCAACACGCTGGCCGCTTACGCGCCGCTGGGGGCCGGTATCCCCAACTGCAAGCTCGACCATGTGGTCGGCGTGCTGAAATCTTACTCCACCTGCGTGGGTGCAGGTCCCTTCGCCGCCGAGAACGCCATGGGCGAAGAGTGGAACGAGAAGCTGCGCAAGGCAGGCGGCGAATACGGTGCGGCCACCGGCCGTCCCCGCCGCGTCGGCCCCTTCGACTGCGTAGCCAGCCGCTATGGTTTGGCCTGTCAGGGCGCGGATAAGATTGCCCTCACCAAGCTGGATGTGCTCAGCAGCATGAAGGAGATCCCGGTCATCACCGGTTACAAGTTGGATGGAGTGAAAGTCCCCCGCTTCGACACCCTGTCCGACCTCGACCGGATGGAGCCGGTGGTCACCATGCTGCCCGGCTGGAACACCGATATCTCCGGATGCAAGAGCTGGGATGACCTCCCCAAAGAAGCAAAGGCTTATGTGGAATTCCTTGAAAAAGAACTGAACCACGAGATTCAGTTCGTCTCCACTGGTGCCGAGCGCGAGAAGTTTGTGCTGAAGGGAGAATGGCTGTGAGACACTTCATCGAGCCGAACAGCTTTTCTCTGGACGAGCAGTTGGCCCTTCTCGACCTTGCCGACCGGATGGAAGCGAATCCCGCTCCCTATGCGCACCTGTGCGACGGGCGCATCCTTGCGACGCTGTTCTATGAACCCAGCACCCGCACCCGCCTCTCCTTCGAGTCGGCCATGCTCCGCCTCGGTGGCAAGACGCTGGGCTTTGCAGGGGCCCAGCTTTCTAGCGCCAGCAAGGGCGAGACGGTGGCCGACACGGCCCGCGTCGTCAGCAACTATGCCGACGTCATCGCCATGCGCCACCCCAAAGAAGGCGCCCCGCTCCGGGCCTCTATGTATGCCCGCGTCCCCATCATCAACGCGGGCGACGGCGGCCATGCCCACCCCTCCCAGACCATGATCGATCTCATGACCATCCGCCAGCGCAAAGGGCGGCTGGATCATTTGACGATCGGTTTCTGCGGCGACCTCAAATTTGGCCGGACGGTCCACTCCCTGACCGCAGCCCTCAGCCAGTTTGAGGAAAACAAGTTCGTGTTCATCTCGCCGGAGGAGCTGCGCATTCCCCAGTACGTCAAGGACGAGACATTGACGCCTCTCCATCAAACGTACAAGGAGACCACAGACCTCGAAGCTGAGCTGCCTGCCCTTGATGTCCTCTACATGACCCGCATCCAGCAGGAGCGCTTCTTCAACGAAGAGGATTATCTGCGGCTCAAAGGCTGCTACTCCCTGAACGCAAAGCTCTTGGAGCTGGCCCCGCCGGACATGCCGGTGCTCCACCCGCTGCCCCGCATCGACGAGATCAAGCTGGACGTGGATAACGACCCCCGCGCCGCCTACTTCGATCAGGTGCACAACGGTGTCTACATCCGCATGGCCATCATTCTGGCCCTCCTCGGCATCCCCGACCCCCTGACCGGCAAAACCGTCCTGAACTGAACGATGAATGCACAAAAGCAGCAGACCCCGCGCGGGGTCTGCTGCTTTCTCAATGTCCCCATGCAGATTCGAACCTTTTTTATTCTGTGTAAACAGATGTTTATTAGCTGGAAATTAGCTGAGCTAATGAAAAGTGGCCGCTCTATTGTACAACGCTCACCTTTCATTAGCTGGGAGGTGTGCGGCTGTTCATAGGCACCAGAAGAACACCAGTTGCAAAAAGCAGTTGAAGCCTGTTTCTGGATTTATGATACCATGTCGGAATCGCAGTTGGAATAGGAACATGGCCAGAACACGATATGAAAGGATTCTGACCTATGTAGTGGGAAGTACTTCATCTTGTAAAAAGAACGGTTTTATGGTATTCTTACCTTAGACAAGGAACAGAAAGCAGGTGAACCGATGGCAGAAGTCGAAACGCAAAAAGACCTTGATTTTGAGCGTAAGCATGAGGAAGATCTGCGGCGTATCCGTGATTTTCGGCTCATGGATGATAACTTTATGAGCAAGGTCTTTGAAGATAAGCCGTGTGCGGAATTCCTGCTCCGGATCATCCTGAATCGGGACGATTTGAAGGTCAAAGAAGTCCATGGGCAGCATGACCTGAACAATATACAGGGGCGTTCCGTGCGGCTTGACATTCTGGCAGTGGATCATGAAAACCGTGCCTACAATGTCGAGGTTCAACGCAGTGACAGTGGAGCAGTCGCAAAGAGGGCGAGATATAACAGCAGCCTGCTGGATGCCAATCTCACCCGAAAGGGCGATGCGTATGACGCACTGAACGAGACATATGTAATCTTTATCACAGAGAACGATGTACTTCGGGGTGGACTTCCTATTTATCATATCAACCGCATCATTGAGGAAATGGGGAAATCCTTCGGAGATGAAGCACATATTATCTATGTAAACTCTCAGATCAAAGATGACACTGCACTGGGAAAACTAATGCACCATTTTACCTGTACGAACCCGGATGACATGAACTATCCTGTTCTGGCACAGCGGGTGCGTTATTTCAAAGAAGATACGAAGGGAGTGGCAACAATGTGCAGAGCATTTGAAGAAGTGCGAGAAGAAAGTGCAAGGGAAGCAAAGCATGAACAGGCAATCGAAAGTGCAAAAACTATGTTGGCTGATGGATTGCCGTATGAAACGATTGCACGATATGCAAAACTTCCGATTGAAGAGGTAAAGGCACTGGATACAAAGAAACCCGCCTGATTTTATTAGCTGGAACCGAAAATTCCGTTAATGGCATTAGCTGGCTGATTTTGGTGATCGATTCAAAATGAAAAATGCGAAGATCGTCTTTCCCATGGAAAAATGACCTTCGCATTTTCTTTAAATGGCGTCCCCGCCCGGATTCGAACCGGGGGCCTCAGGCTTAGGAGTAAACCGTACATCTGTAAACCCATTACAAAATAGGGTAATATATTCTACTCTATATCAATGAATTTTTTGTTGGGATGTCAACGTATGTAAATGGATTCGAACCTTTTTTATTCTGTGTAAACAGATGTTTATTAGCTGGAAATTAGCTGAGCTAATGAAAAGTGGCCGCTCTATTGTACAACGCTCACCTTTCATTAGCTGGGAGGTGTACGTTTCCCTACGGATATTTACTTGTATAGCATTCGTGAACCAGACCATACAGCCGTAGCTGGTGTGATGGACAAATGTTTTCAATAGAAAAAGACCAGAGCTTTCTGCGAGAAAACTCTGGTCTATGTAACAGTGCGAATGGAAATGCGCATTGTCTTGTAAAAGGAAGGGGCTTATGGTATTCTTACTTTAAGTAAGGGAGTGGCAACGATGTGCAGAGCATTTGAAGAAGTGAGAGAAGAAACAAAGCATGAGCAGTCGATTGAAATTGCAAAATCTTTGCTAGAAGTTGGAAAAATGACCTATGAAGAAATTGCTCGGTCGGTTCAGCTTCCTGTTGAAGAAGTAAAGGCACTGGATACAAAGAAACCTGCCTGATCTTAATTCAGCCAAGATATTCTTAAAAACAAACAGCGGCAGTTTTCCCAATCGGAAAGCTGTCGCTGTTTATGTATAGGGGCTTACAAGTTCTTTGCAAGATTTTTGATGAGTTCGGCCATAGAGGGGTTGGCCAGCAATTTGGTAAGTGCTGCTGCCGCATCGGCATCGACCGCGCTGTTTTCAGGGATGGGCTGCGCTGTTTGATGGGGCATTTCGGGTTCGGCTCCTTGGTGCTGGTAGAAGAAATCATCAAAACGCTGTGCATTCAGACGCCGATCATCATCCAAGATATGTGCATACTGCTCTGTGACCATCGAAGCCTGTGCATGACCTGAATCGCCCTGCACGGCTTTGATATCACCGCCGTTCAGTTTGAGTTTGTATGTAATACTGGAGTGTCGGAAGCTGTGAAAGACCACTTTGGGAAGATCGTTTTTCTCAATCAGTTTCTTCAATGCACCGTTGATGGTAGACTGCTCGGTTGGCATTCCCAATGGGCCGGCAACCACAAGATTGTAGTCGGTATATTCTGCACCCAGTGCTTCCTTTGTCATATCCTGCTCTGCTTTGAATTCAACGAGCATTTCAGCGACCGTTTTGGGCAGGAAGATGGTTCGGATACTGCTATCCGTTTTAGGGCTTTTCAGAACCTGAACAGTGGTGCAGCGAGAATTCAGCGATGGAAAACGAGTGATAACATTTTTGTTTTCCAATGCGTTCAGTGAAGCAACGTCCACACGCTGCAATTCCTTATTTATGTAAATGGATGCACGTCCCGCATCAATGCTTTCAGGGGAAATATCCACACAATCCCAAGTCAGACCGAGCAGTTCGCCCAAACGCAGGGAGCAGGAGAATGAGAGGTTGATGCACAGCCGCAGCTTCGGATCATCACAAACTTTCAAAGCACGGAACAGCGTTTCGGCTGTCCAGATATCACGTTTCTTGGAAGTGTACTTGGGCAGGGTAGCGTAAATGCAGGGATTCTTTTCCATGAGTTCCCATTTTACAGCCTGCTCAAAGGCACTCCGCAGAATCTTATGAACCGAACGGACTGTACTGGGGGAAACAAACTGGTGCTTCCGCTTCCCACACATAGGGTCAGCAGCCTCATATTTGAGCAACCGCTGATAATACCCCTCGATCACACGAGTGGAGATATCCTGCAGCTTCATCGAGCCGATGAGCGGAGTTATGTAATTGGAAATCAGTGCAGTGTTTGCCTGATAGGTTGAAAGTGCCCATTTGCTTTTTCCATAGAGGGCAACATATTCAGGAAGCAGGTCGTTAAGGGTTTTGCACTGCGGAACTACAAAGGTTCCAACCGATTCCTTGTATTCGACCTCTTTCTTGCGATTTTTGGCATCCGAAAGATCGGTGAAGGTTTCCCACTTCTGCTTGGGGGTGCCATTTGCATCCTTATAGGAATAGACAACACAGAAATTATTGTTGCGCTTGATAATGCTGGCCATTATGTATCTCCTTCCACTTTACGTTTGGATTTCAGAACATCATCGAATACATCTTTTCGGACGCGTTTTGCCCGCCCTACATCAATTGTGGGGATTCCTTCCTCACGAATCCATGTTACAAGCGTGGTGCGGCTGACACCATAGAAATCCTGAATCTCCTGAAAACTGTAATACTTTTCGCTTTTAGGGCATTTCAGTTCCAGCGGTGGTTCTTCATGCGCTTCCATGACCGGTTCTTGGAGTCGATATGTAGATTGGCTGTTGAGCCATATTTCAAAACTTGTTTTGGTAATGCGCCGCCTGTCGGCCACGCGCTCAATAACGAAACAGTCTCGGTATTTTTTACAGTCGAGAATCCAGTAGACCTTTTCTCTTGGAATACCGAGCAGTTTTGCCATTTCCGGGATGAAGATGGTTTGTGCTTCAATCTCCCGGTCACGCTCTCGATCAGCCGCAGTGCGGTGGCGGCTTTGTGACCGATACCAACGCTCAAATTCCTCTTTCGGAATACGGGCAACACGAGCGGGGTGAAGAGCACGCTGATAAGTGTCGCGCGGCACGATCAGTTCGCTGCTGTTCAGGCACATCTCATGGTAAGGTTTTACAACTGCGTTCATCATAAAGGAACCTCCCTCTTCTTTTGCAGAAAATCAATTCCTGATTGGATAATCAGACCGATTTTCTTCTTTTCGTTATCGGATAAGCGGAAACTGGAATACCGTTCATAACAGATATTCCAGCGGAACATAAGCGATTGAAGTGCATCATCCAGTTCTGCGACCATGAACTCAACAGAAGATTCTGTCGGGGTGGAGAGCATCCCTTCCGATATCTGCTCAACGCTATGTAGCTCGCCTTTTATATGCTTGGCGGGAGCAGGGAGCTGACTGTTCAGCACCCGAAGATTTTGAAACTGCTGGGAGAGCAGCTCTTTTGCAGCAGCAAGGACATCCTCCTGCGGAGGAGCCGTAAGGTATTTTTGGAATGACTTATACCCAATGAAGCCAAAGCTGTATTGCAGACACACCGACACCTGCCGCATTTCATATTTGGACAGGTGCCCAAGGTAGCTTAACACTCTGGATTTATCTGCGGGGCGCGGGCTTTCGCAAATCGCCATAGATGGCGCACTCAAAAAACGATTGTGCAGAATAAAATGCGTTGGCATATTTCGCTTTTTGATCTGTGTTGTCAGCGGAACGACCAGAAGAACATTGGAATAAAAATTACCGTCATCGTTCTGGACAACAATGGCAGGTCGGATGCCGCCTTGCTCGGAACCGCTGTAAGGATTCAGATCCATCATGTAGACATCCCCGCGCTTGTACATCCAGTTTGCGGGCATAGGCGGATACGCTTTCTCTTTTTTGCCTCGTGTTCAACAAGCACAAGAGCGAAAACATCCGCTGCCTGCCCTTCTATCAGAAGCAGCAGACCGCTTTCACGGATGCGGAGGCAACGGTTGCCCATGATGTTTCCCCGATGGTGCTGGCCGATGACATCCTGAGCGGTCGGCTGGAAGGCAGCGTGGTCGTGTCGGTGGAGCGGGTACAGAATGCGGCAAACAATACTTACGATGTGCTCTCCTTCCTTGCTTCTCAGTGTGGTACGACATTTGCCCTGAACTGTGCAGAGAAGCAGGAGAAAATCGAGCCGGAAACCATCAACCGCTACCGTGCCATCCTCAAGCAGTATTGGGGCGTGAATGCAGATTTCCGGATGCTGGACTTCTACAAAGACCCTGCCGCTGGGACGGAGACAAAGCAGATCAGTCAGGGCGAGATCATCAGCACCATCGTTAGGCAGTGCGAGCTTGCCATGGGAGACTATCAGGACTACACCAATGTGTTCCTGACCGCTCCCACCGGCGCAGGCAAATCGGTGTTCTATCAGGTATCCGGTATCTATCTGGCGCAGGTACACAAGGCTGTCACTATCGTGGTCTCGCCGCTGATTGCTTTGATGCAGGATCAGGTCACCCAGCTGGAAGCCCGCGGCGTGCATTGCGCCACCTTCCTGAACTCCAATGTTTCCCACGAGGAGCGTGAGGAGCGCCTGAACGCCATCCATAACGGCGAAAAGTCCATCCTGTACCTTGCACCCGAAATGCTGCTGACCACTTCGCTGGAGACCCTGCTTGGGAATCGCCGCCTTGGTTTGTTCGTTGTGGACGAAGCCCATACCGTCACCAGCTGGGGCAAGGACTTCCGTGCGGATTACTGGTTCCTCGGCGATTATCTGGAGCGTCAGCGCCGCAATGGTCTACACTTCCCGGTCCTCTGCCTGACCGCTACTGCTGTGTATGGCGGGCAGGATGACGTGGTGCAGGATACCATCGACACCCTGAAGCTGAACAACCCAATCCTGTATCTGGGTCGTGTACGCCGTGACAACATCAACTTTGATATTCATCCGCTGGAAAAGACCGTTGAAGGGAGCCGGGACGAATTTAAGGTCGATCATGTTGCAAAGCAGATCGAAAAGTTTGTGACCGAAGGCCGCAAAACGCTGGTCTACTGCCCATTTACCTCTACAGTGGAGGAAATCTACAATGCCGTGTCCCCGCTGGTGAAGAATAAAGTTCGCCGTTACTATGGCCGTCTGAACCGTGTGGAGAAGAACGCTGCACAGGAGGCTTTCCGCACCGGGCAGGCCGTTGCGATGATCAGCACCAAAGCCTTCGGCATGGGCGTGGATGTGCCGGATATTGCACAGGTTTACCACTGTGCGCCGACAGGCAATCTGGCCGATTATGTGCAGGAGATCGGACGCTGCGCCCGCGATAAAAATATGACTGGTGTAGCGACCGAAGAATATCTGTCGGGTGATCTTTCTCAGCTCAAGCGTCTGCATGGCATGGGCGAGCTGCGCCAGTATCAGCTGCGGGAGATCCTACACAAGCTCTACTGGATGTACAGCCAGAAAAAGCACCGCAATCTGCTGGTTTCCCCGGATGCGTTCGGCTATCTGTTTGATTCCGATGATGTGGAGAACTGCGTCAAGACCGGCCTGCTCCTGCTGGCAAAGGATCTGGAAAATGCTTACGGATTCCCGGTGCTGGTGGTACGCCCGAAAGCGATGTTCACGACCTGCTATGCCAACGTGCCGACGGAGATCGAGCAGGAGTTTCTGGAAAAGTACGGCGATTTCGTCAAGAACCTGTACGATGATACCATCACGGTGAGCCGCAGCTATACGCCGCGTGCATCAGATGTCATCACCCGCAACAGCGGCAGCATCTACGAGATCCGCATGGGCGATCTCTGGGAAAAGTATTTCTCCGATATGACCTTCGGGATGTTCAAGGTCAAATTCTTCAATGGGGAGCTGTTCGCACAGGACGGAACCAACCGTATCTCCGTCCGTGTCAAGACTACTATCAGCTATGCACAGGATTTTGAGACGACCCGTGCAAAGCTGCGTCAGTACATGGAGGCCGTCGCTCGTGTGTTTGACGGCTACCGCAAGGCCAGCCACATGTTCACGGTGGAAGAATTCTGCCGCGATGCACAGGAGGCACTGGGAGGCGAAGTTCTGGGCCGTGACTTTGCTAAAGCATTGCTGGAGCTGTTTGTGATGGACGTGAAAATCGACCCTACGAAACGGGATAGTGACCGGATGAAGTTCATTCAGGCACGTCAGCAGGGCAGCAATAAGATTGGCATGAGCTACCGTGTAATGAACGGCAACTATTTCTCCTGCGCCAACTGGATGGATGAGCGCCTGGTCAACTGCGCCCCGAACCGGGAAGAAAATGAGTACCTCGGTTATCTGCCTGCGACCATCGGCGGCAAGCAGAACCCGGTAATGCGTCTGCTGGCCGTGCTGGAGATTTTCGGTCTGGCTAGTTACGAAGTGCGCGGCGGACAGAATCTGGAAATCTTCGTCCGTGTCAATGACCCGCAGAAGATCCGCAGCCTGTCGGAGGACCGCCGCTACAAGAACCAGCAATTGGCCGAGATCCACCGCCGTCATGCGGATGCAGAAGAAATGATGACTGCTTTCCTGACCAGCGATCTGACCACCAAACAGCGCTGGGACCTGATCGAGGACTACTTCCTTGGGCATGACGAGGTTGTGGCACAGGTGCTGGGACTGAACGAAGAAAATTGAAGGAGGTCGTTCAAATGAAATTCAATAAAGGTCTGTTTGATTTTATCGGCTACATGAGCTTTTTCAATCCCGTTGGTACGGGAGCTGCTGGGGACTCAAAGGCAAATCGGGAAGTACTGTTTGACGATGTTCAGGAATGTTCTTCCGCTGAGGAATTTGCAGAAAAACACGCAGATGAGTTTGATAGCGTGGAAGATGCAGAAGAGTTTTGGGAGGATAACTGAGAACTTCGCTGCTCCACGAACTTCGGAACATCTGAAACGATTTGCTGAGTTTTGCGAGATTTGTTTTGTGCAGAATGTCTATCAATTGAGGATAATTTAGCTACTTTATGAATTGACAAAGCTTCGTATAAACGATAGACTTAAATATAATTGTACATTATATAAGTGATGGTGTTTTATGAGCAGCAAAAAGAGACAGGATCAGTATACTGCCGGATTGGTATCAAAGCCCTTCTGGTTCTATGAGTATAAAGCCTATGTTAATGAACTTTTGAACGGTTCATCGGCAGACGAAATCAGGAGCAGTGCTTTTGAGAAGCACCTGTTTTCCGCAGCCAAGGAGTACCGTGTAAAGGAAATTCTTAATTGTGTTTCGCGTCGGGTGACACAGTTTGATCAGGATTGGCAGGAACTTTTCGGACAGCAATCTGTTATGGTGCAGAGAATGATGGTTCTGCTGTCTATTATGGCAGACGACAAACTTTTCTTCACCTTCATGTACAGAGTATACCGTGATAAGCTGATTGTTGGAGCTGAATCTTTGGAGTCGAGCGATGTGCTTGCGTTCTTTCGCTTGATGCAGAACGAGTCTGAGGAAATTGCTCAGTGGAAAGACACGACCATTCGCAAGCTGACACAGACCTACCGTAAATTGCTGAACGATGCAGGACTTCTTGCTGGCGACAAGATGGTGCCGCCTCTGCCCAGCTCTGCATTAAAGCAGTACCTGAAGGCACATGACATGAACGCCTATCTGATGGCAATCGCAGGAGCAGATGAATGAACACAGATCAAAAACTGAGCAAACTCGATGAATTTTTGCATGACATTTCCAGAGAGCCAAACGCAGGACTTGGCGGTGAAGCGGGGTACTATGTGTTCAGCTATGACCCAAAGGATGAGATGCGTGTCCGGCAGTGGACAAAGGATGAAATCAAACTTTTGCAGCAGGCACATCGCCCGGTCGTAGAATTTGATCTTTATAAAATCATGGCGGAACTGCTGATTGAAAAGCATCCCCTGCAAAAATACGAAGACCTAGAGATGCGGACCGGCAGCATGACACGCGTGGTGAATGCGGCGAACAGTGTTTTGCAGATCGGACGACCGATGGACCTTATGCTGGACTACATTGTGAAGCGCATCCCACAGGACAATGCTGTTATCCTGTTGACCGGTGTCGGAAAATGCTACCCACTTTTGCGTTCCCATAAAATTCTGAATGACTTGCATGACCGGCTTGCACAGGGAATCGTACTGATGATGTTTCCGGGACGATACGAAGATGGCTACCTGTATTTGTTCGGCGATGTGAAGGATGGCAATAATTACCGTGCGAAGCCTATCTGATATGGATGTGTAGGAGGAACTGACATGAATATTGGTCAGATGTTTGCAAAATCGATCAACCGCGAAATCAAACCGGTGGTCAAGCCCGGTCAGGTTGATGATGCAACTGTTAAGTTGGAACTTCAGGAATATGTTGTGACACAGGAGCTTCAGAAACATTTTGCCGCATTCTTTTCAAATTACCACCGAGGCATTGGCGCAGATACTGATCGTATCGGTGTCTGGATTTCCGGCTTCTTTGGAAGTGGTAAATCTCACTTCCTGAAGATGCTGTCTTACCTGATCAGCGACAAAGAAGTTGCAGGCAAGCCTGCATTGGAATATTTTATCGAGGACGATAAGATTACGGACCCGAAGGTTCTGGCAGACATCCGCGCAGCAGAAAGTGTCAGCACGGACGTGATCCTGTTCGATATTGCCTCCAAGAGCCGTACCAGCAGCGCCGCTGCACGTGATGTGATCACCATGGTCTTTCTGCGGGCATTCAACGAAAAGCTGGGTTATTCCTACCAGTATCCCCGCATGGCAGATCTGGAGAGGAAGTTGGATTCTGAGGGAAAGCTGCAAAAGTTCCGTGACCGTGTAGAAGAACTGGAAGGCAGCAGCTGGGATGATGCTGTGGCTGGCATCGACCTTGCACAGGATTCGTTTGTGCAGGCACTGGTTGAGCAGGGTGTGATGAGTGAGGAATCTGCACGCAGCTGGTGTGACCGTGTGGGCGAAGAATACAGCATCAGCACGGAAGATTTTGCCAAGCTCGTCCGTAAACATATTGAAAGTGAGGGCAACGATCATCATGTGGTTTTCTGCGTGGATGAGGTTGGTCAGTACATCGGTGATGACTCCAATATGATGCTGGATCTTCAGACGCTGGAGCATGATCTGGCAGTTCAGTGCCATGGCAAAGCGTGGATTCTGGTCACCGCACAGGAAGCCATTGATAAAATTCAGGCTGTCAATAATGTAGACTTCTCCAAGATTCAGGGCCGCTTTGACACCCGGCTGTCCCTGTCGTCCAGCGATGTGGCAGAAGTTGTCAAGAAGCGTATCCTGAAAAAGAATGCAGAAGCGCAGGCCGAACTGAAAACGTTTTATCCCAGAAAGGCAGATGCCCTTGATACGTTGCTCAAGTTCTCTGGCGATATGCCTGAAATGAAACTGTACGAGAATGCGTCTGATTTCGCAGAGGTGTACCCCTTTGTTCCCTATCAGTTCAATCTGCTGGGCAAGGTGCTGGATGCTGTCCGTCTGTTTAGCAGTCCCGGCAAAAACAGCTCCTATGGCGAACGCTCCATGCTGAGTATGTATCTCAGCACCGCCAAGAGCCTTCAGAATCAGGAAGAAGGCATCCTCGTCCCGTTCAATGCATTCTATCAGGGCCTGTCCGCATTGGTGGACCACGAAACTGCCATTGCCATTACCAACGCACAGCGTAACAATTCGCTGAACCCCGACCATGCAGAAACCTGCTTTGAGGTTGAGGTACTCAAAGTCCTGTTCATGATCAAGAATGTGCGGGAGTTTGATAAGCCTACGGTGCAAAACATCGCTACCCTGATGGCATCACGGACGGATGAGGACCGTTATCAGCTGGAAAACCGGGTGGAAACGGCTCTGAAAAAGCTGGTTCAGGAGCAGTTGGTACAGAATCTAGGCGATAATTACATCTTCCTGACCAATGAGGAGCAGGAGGTCAACAGAGAAATTGCGAGCCGTCGGCCGGAAGATTCCGAAATGAACCGCGAACTGGCAACGCTGATCTTTGATGAAAACTACCGCGCGGACAAGTACCGTTATCCGTATCTGAATGGCCGTTATTCCTTCGGCTTCAATCGGAAAATCGATGGCTATGATGCCCTTTCCCGCCCAGACAACAGCATTACAGTCAAAATCATCACCTCCCGTGGCGATGATGCAGATGAATCCCGCCTGAAGATGCTGTCCTCCGGCGAAAGCGGCGACCACACCATTTTTGTGCAGCTGCATGACGATACCCGCCTGAACAACGAGCTGCGCATGATGCTGCAAATTCAGAACTATCTGCGCAGCGGCACCGCAGGCCGTATCACGAAGTATCGCGCTATCTGCGAGGCAAAGCAGGAAGAAGTGGAAGAACGCCGTCAGAATGTTAAGGTGTTTCTGAAGCAGGCACTGTCGGAAGCGGATATTTATGTGTACGGCTCCAAGCTGTCCGGCGGCTCCCGCGACTTTGAGACACGCCTGAACGATGCCCTGAAGCAGCAGGTGGAACGTCTGTTCAACCACCTGACGGACATTGACAAGTCGGTTTCGGAGCAGGACATCGGCAAGCTGTTTGCGGATGCCGGGCAGATGCGGCTTGGCGGTGACGGTACCGGCAACAGCCGCGCCTTGGACGATGTCCGTACCCGTATTGAGCGCAATTCTCTGTCGAGAACGGTGACGACCTCGCTGAAAACGCTGCTGGGCATCTTTACCAAGGAGCCTTATGGTTTCCTGCCGGTGGATGTGGAGTGGCTGGTTGCACGCCTGTTTGCAGATGGCATCCTGACGCTGACCATGAACCATGAGCAGCTCAGCCTTTCCAGCCGGAATGCGCAAGAGTTCCAGCGTCTGTTTACCAGAGTGGAGTCGCAGGAGCGTTTGCTATGCGACATCCGCAAGCACGCCACCGATAAACAGAAGCGCCTTGTTCGTGATATGATGCGCGACCTGTTTGAAAAGGGCGTTTCTTCGGATGACGATGAGCAGCTGATGGCGGATTTGAAAAAAGAGTGTACTGATCTGCGGGAAGAGCTGCGCAGACAGCAGGCAACTTACCGGGAGGAATCGTATCTCCCCGGCAAGAACACCGTGGATGCGGGCATTGCCCTGATGACCTCGCTGATCGACCCCACCACGACGGAATCCTTCTACACGGCACTGGAAAATGCACAGGAGGATTATCAGGACTTCAAGGAAACTTACGAATCCCTGCGGGACTTCTTCAACGCCGGGCAGATCAAGGTATTCCGTGAGGCACACGATGCTGTGGAACTCTACATGCGCAATCAAAGCCGCATTGATGACGGTGAAGTAAAGAACGCTGCGGAAGGAATGCGTAAGATTCTGAGCATGGCAGAGCCGTATGACAAGATTCGGAATCTGGCGGTTTTGCATACGACATTTCAGGAAAAATACCGTGAGCTGTTGGATCGTAAATCCGAGCCGGTAAAAGACTATGTGGCGGACTGCTATGGACGTGTTCTTCAGCATCTGAATACGCTTCGCTGCAAGGAGCACTACTGGTCCTCTGTAATCGCAGAGCGGGACGATGCGCTGGAAAAGATTTGCAGCACCAATAATCTGGGCGATCTCGAATTGGCAAAACTGGATGCGAATCGGACAAAAATCAACTGGATCAACACCATCGACCAGTACGAGGCTGCACACCAGCCTGTGGTGCAGACCCCGGCGGCAAAGGTGTCGGGCGGTGCTCCTGCAAAGGCTGCGCCTGCTGCCCCGGTGCGCCGTCGTGTCACCATCAGCATTCAGGAAGTGACGGATGAATCGTGGCAGATCAACAACGCCGCAGAACTGGACGCATACATTGAAAAGCTGCGCCATGCCCTGAAGCAGAAGCTGGACAATGGCGATACCCTGAACGTGGATATCTGGTAAACGAAAAGAGGAACACTATGGAAAAGGCACCCATCAAGAAGTTTGCGGTGGAAGCCCGTAAGAAGTTGAAAGCAGATGTGACGTTCCAGCTGGAGCGGTACGGCATCACGGAAAACGGCATTGTGGAGCCGCAAACCAGCACGGACAAGGAGCTGGTGTTTGACCTCGGCAACGGCAACACCCAGACCATTAAGGGCGAGCGCTATGTGAACCAGTACAGGAACCTTGCCGCCCATGTGCGCGGCTTCTATACCACCGATGAACCGAAAAAGGAGCTGGAGCAGTTCATCGAGGAGATCGCCTATACATGGTTCAACCGGCTGATCGCCATCCGCTTTATGGAGGTCAACCGCTATCTCCCGGTACGGGTGCTTTCCAGCGAGATCACCGGGCAGAAACTGCCCGATCTGGTCAAGGCACCTTTCTCCGGTGATCTGGAGTTTACCGAGGACGAAAAAAAGCGCATCTTCGAGTTGCAGGATGCCAACAAGGAAGATGACCTGTTCCGTTTCCTGTTTTTTAAGCAGTGCAACGACCTGAGCTGCATTCTGCCCCGGTTGTTTGAGAATCTGGAGGGGCACAACAGCTTTTCGGAGCTGCTGATTACGCTCAGTTTCAACGACCCCAACGGCGTGGTCTACCGTCTGGTCAACGAAGTGGACGAGCGCTGGTTTGACATCCATACCGTGGATGAGGACGGCAAGCCCATCGGTCAGGTGCAGATCATCGGCTGGATGTACCAGTATTACAACACCGAACCCAAGGACAAGGTGTTTGCCGACCTGAAAAAGAACATCAAGATCAGCAAGCAGAACATCCCGGCGGCGACCCAGTTGTTTACCCCGGACTGGATCGTGCGCTACATGGTGGAGAACAGCCTTGGCCGCCTGTGGTACGAGGGGCACCCGGACTTCGACAAGTCCGACTGGAAGTATTATCTGGACGAGGCCCCGCAGGAGCCGCAGGTGGAGCAGCAGCTGAAGGACATCCGTGCCCAGTACGCTAAAATGGAGCCGGAACAGCTCAAGGTCATCGACCCCTGCATGGGCAGCGGCCATATCCTGTGCTACCTGTTTGATGTGCTGATGCAGATCTATCTGGACAACGGCTACTCCAAGCGGGAGGCCGTGCGCTCCATTCTGGAAAACAACCTCTTTGGTCTGGACATCGACAAGCGTGCGGCACAGTTTGCCTATTTCTCCGTGATGATGAAGGCACGGGAGTATGACAGCAATTTCTTCAGCCGGAGCAATATTCCCCAGCCCAGAGTGTATGACATTCAGGAGTCCAACTGGCTGGGCGGTGCCTATAAGCACGAAATGGGCAACTTCCTCAACTCGCAGCAGCACCGGGATACCCTCAACTATCTGCTGGATGCCTTTGTGGATGCCAAGGAGTACGGCTCCATCCTTCAGATCAAGCCGCTGAATTATGAGGGCTTGAAGGAAGCGTGGGAGACCAGCGCAGCCGCCACAGCGCACGATGCCAACATGGCAATGTGGTATGATGCCGCAAAGGATGCCGTTGCACAGCTCATTGAACAGGCTGTTATGCTGTCGCAGAAATATGATGCCGTGGTAACGAATCCGCCGTATATGGGCAGTTCGGGCATGGGGGCAAATCTGACAAACTTTGTCAAGAAATATTACCCGGATAGCAAGAGTGATTTGTTTGCTGTCTTTATTGAGGTTTGCTCTCACATGGCAGCAGAGAAGCGCTATCAGGCAATGATTACACAGCACGCATGGATGTTCCTTTCTAGCTATGAAAAGCTGCGCGAAAAGATGTTGCTGACCGAAACAGTCAATATGGCACATCTCGGCGCGAGAGCCTTTGAAGAGATCGGCGGCGAAGTAGTGCAGACTACCTCTTTTGTGCGCTGCCGCACCCACATTGACGGCTATAAAGGCACCTATTGCCGTTTGATTGAGCCGACTTCCCAGCAGGGTAAAGAGGATATGTTCCTTGCGGGTGGAAACCGTTATTTTGTAAATCAGGATAACTTCGCAAAGATTCCGGGAAGACCGGTAGCATACTGGGCGTCTACAGGAGCTTTGGAGAATTATGTTTGCATGGGTAGTGTCTCGGATATGGGAGAGGGGCGAATTGGGCTTATAACAGGTGATGCAAATCGTTTTTTAAGACTTTGGTCCGAAGTGGACTTCAAGAGAATTGGATTTGATATTCATTCAAACGAGGAATCTGTAAAATCCGGATTAAAATGGTTTCCGACTCAAAAAGGCGGTGACTTTAGAAAATGGTATGGAAATCTTGATTATATAGTTAATTGGGAAAATGATGGATATGAAATGAAGTATGATAACTATATGGGAAAGCGAGTCCGATCACATAATTATAATGGTGATCTCGGATTCAAAAAAGCCATCACATGGACTACTATATCTTCTGGAAATTTTGCATGCCGATTTTCTGGAGATGGCTTTATTTATGACACTGCAGGACCTTTTTTTCATGTAACCGATGACAGAAAGCTATATATGCTTCTTGCTTTTTTGGATTCTAAAGTTGCAAATTTTTATTTGAAGATTATGAATCCAACAATCAATTTCCCTCCGGGGTATATTCAGGCAATACCTTTCTCAAAAGAATGTCAGACAGACCAAATTGAAAATTTGAGTAAAAGTTGCACTGATATGTCGAAAAATGACTGGGATGCTTTTGAAACCTCTTGGGACTTTAAGAAGCACCCGCTTGTATGAGGTGAAAAATGTCAATAAAAACAGAAATGGAATGGGCGGAAATCACCAACGTTCATAATAATTTTGAATATCAGTCACATCTCGAACAACCGAAAGAACTGTACCATTATACCTCGCTGAATACACTTCAAACGATTCTTGCGAACAAGCAACTCCGCTTTACGAATCGAGCATATCTTAACGATAAAAGCGAAGGCACTTATGTGCTCTCTCTTTGTAAAGAGAAAATTGATGAGCTTTGGCCATGGGAAGAAGGCGCTTGTGGTAGGAATACAAAGAAATTTTTCTGCGAATACTTGGATGATGTAATTGAACAATTTGATGCAAGTCTTTTTCAAAGCTATCAGGTGTCTTTCTCCTATAAGGAAGATAGTTTAAGCATGTGGAACTATTACGCCCAAGGAGATGGATGCAACCTTCAGTTCTCTGCGGATTTTCTTGAGAGTTTCAGAGAAAGATTAATAAAAATAAAAGAGAAATGCTTGATTTTTCTGTACGGAAATGTTGTTTATGATCAAAGCAAACAGCTAGACATTCTAAAAGAGATTTTCAAAAATTTTGAACCGTACGCTTTATTTCCCTCTACAAAAAATTTGTATTATTGTATAGTGCAATGTCTTTTGAAAATGGGGTCATTTTTCAAGCATCCAAGTTTTGAAGATGAACGAGAATGCCGGATTGCCTTTAATTTGAGCGTGAAGGATAACTCAAATGAATTTCATCAGCTCGTTCATCCGGAAGATGGCACTCCGTATAAACGTAAGGTATATGCGAAGCAGGGAATGCTGGTGCCTTATGTGGATATTGATTTTGACTTAAAATATCTCCAGAGCATAACGGTTTCACCGACCTCTAATTTTGAAAAGGTCAAGCAGGGATTGAAGATTGTGCTATGCGAGCAAGGGATTACAGACCTCCCCATTAACCATTCTGAAATTCCATTGCGATTCTAGTTGAGAAAAACATAGGAGGAATTGGTGGTGATTAGGTTAAAATATGAACTTGAGGCAATGGCACGCCTGACACTTGGGAAATTTTGGGGCTATCCCATCGAGACATTAAAATGCGCAGATAAGCCTGATTTGCAGGATGAAGTTCACTCGTATGGAATTGAAGTGGTTCAAGACTGCTATCAAAATGAGAAAAAGGCTGAAAGTATTTTTGATGAGGTATGGAATGTTCCGTATTCGGATATTGCAACGAAAAAGTTGGCCAAATTTGAAGAAGCAGGTGGAAAACTAAAAGTTGAGGACAATAAAATTGTAGGCGGCCTTTTAGGAAAATCAGATAATGATCCAAATCATTTGATAGGGGTTATTAGAGATAAAATTAAAAAGCTCAATGGTGGTGGATATGCAAAATTTGACACATACGGGCTTTATGTTTATGCTAGCACAACATATTTGTGGGATTCTTACGTACAAAGTGTGATTGACGAGGTATCGCAGATTGAATCAAAGTTAAAGTATAAAACGATATACTTGGATATTGGATTTGAGATGTGTATCTGTGATATGGATAGCAAGACTTATGAGAGAAAGGCTATTGACCGGAAACGAACTGAGCAATAAAGGGCGTTAAAGAAAAATAACAGTAGTTTCATTTCTTGGATATAGGAGAAGCTATGGCAGATGTAATTTCATTTACTAACGCTCAAATCACACAGCTTAGTCACCTGTTTGGCGATGAGATAATGACTGGCAGTGAAATAAGTCGTGTATTGACTCGTGTTGGAATTCAGGATAATAGTGGTGCTTCAACAAAATGGCGTCGGTTAGAATATGCGTTTACGGAACGCCAGAACTGTGATAGAGCAGGAAATGCGATCTTGCGGTTTATTCAGGAAGTGTTGGCTCCAGTGAACTATGTCCAGAACCAAGATACCTTTGAAGACCGGCGCTCAAGGCTGAATGGGATACTCTCGTTTAGTGGAATACAGTACAGAGCGGATGGACAGTTTGAAAGAATAACAGTTGCAAAGACCATTGATGATGCACAGAAAAGGGTGCAGAGCATCCTGCCAAAACTGCGCCAGCGTGGTGTACATGGACGGGTACTCCAATATTGCACCGAAGAATTATTGAAGGAAAACTACTTCCATGCAGTATTTGAAGCAACGAAAAGTCTGGCAGAGCAGATTCGGCAGTTGACGAACCTCAAGGAAGATGGCACGGCTTTATATGATAAAGCGTTTTCGACTTCCAATCCGTATCTTGTGCTAAATACCCTTCAGACGGAGAGTGAAAAAAGCCAGCAAAAGGGATTTTGTTCCATGCTAAAAGGAATAAACAGCATGGTCAGAAATGTGACCGCACATACACCCAAAATAAAATGGATCATCGAAGAAGACGAAGCAATCGATATTTTGACGACAATATCCTTTTTACACAAAAATTTAGATAACTGCCAAGTGGTGCGAATGGAACAGTAGTTTTTATAGGGAGAACATACGCTCAAATTATAAGCGCTAATTTAAGACGAAGGAGAACCGCCATGCCATATTTAGATAGTGTTGAAGAACTTCTGGAAGCGAAGGAAGGCGAACACGTCCAGTTCAAAGAAGCCAAGAATCGGTTTGACTTTGGTGAGGCGGCAAGGTGCTGCTGCGCTTTGGCGAATGATGGCGGTGGCAAGCTGGTGTTTGGTATCTCGGATAAAAGACCCCGCAGTGTGGTGGGAAGTCGCGCCTTTGAACAGCCAGAGCGCACCCGCATGGGGTTGATCGATAAGCTGAAAATCAATGTGGATTTTCAGTTGTTCACCTATGAGGAAAAACGAGTTCTCGTTTTTGATGTGAAGAGCCGTCCTATTGGTCTGCCGATCCTCTACGAAGGTGTTGCGTGGATCTATGATGGCGATACCCTGAAAGAGATGCCGGAGGAAAAGCGCCGTAAGATCTATGAGGAAATCGGCACGGACTTTTCCGGCAAAATCTGCGATGGAGCAACCGTCAAAGACTTGGATGAAACTGCCATTGAAGCCTTCCGCGCCAAGTGGATCGAAAAAAGCGGAAACAAGAAACTTGCGACTCGCTCAAAGGAACAGATTCTCATTGACTGTGGTGCAATGACCGACGCAGGGGTGACGTATGCCGCAATGATCCTGTTTGGAAAAAGCGAGGCACTCGTCAGATTTTTGCCACAGGCGGAGATCATCTTTGAATACCGCTCTTCCGAGGCCTCCGGCCCCGCAAACCAACGGGAAGAATTCAAGTCTGGCTTCTTTACCTGCTACGATCGCATTTGGGAGCTGGTCAACCTGCGGAATGATAAACAGCATTATCAAGAGGGCTTCTTTGTGTTCGACATCTCCACGTTTAATGAGCGTGTTGTTCGAGAAGCTATCCTGAATGCGGTAAGCCATAGGAACTATCAGTTTGGCGGCAGCATCTTTGTACGCCAGTACCGGGATAGACTGGTGGTTGAAAGCCCCGGCGGACTGCCTTTTGGCATCACACTTGATAATATACTGGACCGCCAGCTGCCGCGCAATCGCCGTATTGCGGAGATCCTTTCTCTGTGCGGCATGGTGGAACGCTCTGGACAGGGCATGAACCTGATGTTTGAACTGAGCGTGCAGGAAGCCAAGCCGCTGCCCGATTTTACTGGTACGGATGATTTTTTTGTCAGCGTTACGCTAAATGGGTTGATCCTTGACAAAGCAATGCTTTCGGTTATTCACAGAATCAGTGATAAATTTACAGAGCCGATGTTGTCAACAGAAGATTTCTTGGCAATTGATGCACTGTACCATGAACGCCCCCTTGATGAAAAAATGCAGTCTCGGCTGGGGCGTCTGACAGAAATGGGAATTGTTGAGCACATCGGTCGGAAAAAGTATGTTCTCGCAAGGAGCCTTTATGCCGCCACCGGTAAGACTGGCGTGCACACAAGGCATGTTGGCTTGGATCGTGATACGAACAAGGAACTGCTCCTGAAGCATATACGCGAAAATAATGCAGTTGGAACCCCTTTCAAAGAACTGCAGCAAGTTTTACCGGGACTGGATCGTAATCAAATTCGTGTCCTGATGAGAGAATTACGAGCAGAAGGGAGAGTTTTCTCCGAAGGAACGACAAGTGCGACTAGATGGTATGCAAGCAAATGACTTGGTGAAATTCAAAATCTTTGAACCAACTTTGTACTAACTTTGTACCAACTTATGGCCGGTTCAAAGGTGTTTACAACCGGACAGTCGGAGGAAGAAAAAAATGGGAAGACTGATTAGCGATAAATTTGCCGCATGGCAGGAAGAATGTGAGCAGCGGTTCCAGCAGCTCAAAGCCAACGAAGAAGAACTGAACCGCATTTTTATTGATATTTACGGTTTGCAGGACGAGCTTACCCCGGAAGTGGAAGATAAAGACGTGACCGTACGCCGCGCCGACCTGACCCGTGAGATCAAGAGTCTGCTCTCCTATGCGGTGGGGTGCCTGTTTGGGCGGTACTCGCTGGATGCGGAAGGGTTGGTATACGCCGGCGGCGAATGGGATGCCAGCAAATATGTGACCCTCCAGCCGGTGAAGGACAATGTGCTGCCCCTGTGCGATGAGGAATACTTTGGCGAAAACGACCTTGTGAACCGTATCGTGGAGTTTGTCCGGGTGGTGTACGGTGCCGACACGCTGGAAGAAAACCTTGCGTTCATTGCAAAGGCACTGGGCAGCAAGGGCAACACCAGCCGCGAGATCATCCGCAACTACTTTTTGAAGGATTTTTTTGCGGATCACTGCAAGATCTACCAGAAGCGGCCCATCTACTGGATGTTCGACAGCGGCAAGAAAAACGGCTTCAAGGCGCTGGTTTACCTCCACCGCTGGGATGCCGATACCACCGGCCGCGTCTACAACAACTATCTCAGCCCCCTGCTGCGCACCTACGCACAGCAGATCGTGCAGGAGAACAATGTCATTTCCAGCAGCAACGATGCCCGCACGGTGTCCACGGCGCAGAAGCGTCTGGATAAGCTGAAGCTCCAGCAGGAGGAGTGCGAGAAGTACGAGAAAAATATCGCCCACCTTGCCGCCCTGCGCATCACGCTGGATCTGGATGACGGCGTAAAAGTGAACTACGTCAAGGCGCAGACCGCCGCAGATGGCAAAAATCTGAACGTACTTGCGCCGATTAAATAATGTGAAACCAATACACCGGGGTGTTGCAACACCGCTCCGGTGTATTGGTGTTTCTACGATATTGTAAAGGAAAGATGAAAACCCATGGCTAAAACGACACTGCGCCAGATCGAAGAACGTCTCCGGGGAATGTTTACACCGGGAGAGCAGCGCAAACTGGTATTCTGGTACGATGAATCGGCCAGCTTTGAGAACGAAGTGAATCAGCTCGACCTCCCCGGTGTGACGGTATACCGCATGGAGCCCCGCACCCAGTTTGCCACCAAGTGGATGCTGGAGATCGACCACCCGGACGAGAGCTTTCTGATCTATGCGCCCTTTGCAAAGCCCCCACTGGAGGAAAACCATCTTGCGGATATGCTGTGCTACTCGCAGGAATACTCCACCGACAAGGCGACCATGATCGCACAGGACTTTGATCTGGATGAAAGAACCCGGCTCTTTGTGCAGGAACATATCAACTTCTTTGCAGCGCAGGATCGCACGAAACGGTTCTACGATCTGGGTACGCCTGCCTATACGGAAGAAACCTTTGCGCTGGCCATGATGGCGGTGCTGTGCAAGTGCCCGCCCAAGCCGGAGGAACTGGTACGCCATGTTCTGCGCGGTGCGCTGGATGCCGGGAACGAATCCTTGCAGCTTTTTGAGAAATTCGGGCTAGCAACGGATTTCTGGTTGGTCTGCAAACGGCTGTTTGGCTACAATCCGGCCGGGAAGAACCTGAAAGATCTGGTCACCTGCCTATTTGCCACCTATGCTGCCCACGCAATGGACATTGATGCCCCGGATGAATGGCTGGATCGCAGCCTGCCGCAGGAGGGCGAGGTTCTGAATTTCCTTGACAGCATGATGAACTATCTGCCAGATCAGCCGTATTTTGAGCGGTTCTCAGCAACGGCTGCGCAGGAGCTGAACGTCATGCAGGTTCTGGGGCAGTTGCAGCACACGAACCCCGACTTATTGCTGGACTGCACGGTATTCGATGCGGCAGAGACACAGATCAGCAGCTGGATCATGAACCGCCTGATGGAAGAAAACACATCGGCAACCCTGAAGGGGTACAGCATCCGGCAGATCTGCGAGGAGCGCAGCAAGATCTACTTTGGCGCAAAGGATGCCCAGAAAGAGCTGTATTGCCTGCTGGCCAATGCCTGCACCGTTCTGGAGGCAGTGCATTTCGTCCCGGCAGACGGCGTTGATGCACTGGCGGCGCAGTATAGTGGCAGCGCATGGCAGGTGGATACGGCTTATCGGAAGTTCTACCTGAGCTATGGAAAAGTCATCCGTACACAGGAGATTGAAAAGCTGCAAGCTCTTGTGGAAAAAGTGTACACCAGTTGCTTCCTCGATCCGCTGGCTGTGCGCTGGTGCCAGAGTCTGTCCCATAATCTGACCACCTTCCAGACAGAGCGTCAGACCCATTTTTACAGCAAGAATGTCAGTGGCACACGGGAGCGCGTGGTGGTGTTTATTTCGGATGCCATGCGGTACGAAGTGGCTCAGCAGCTTTTTGAAAAGTTGGCGATGGATGCAAAATGCACGGCAAAGCTGACCCCGGCTGTCAGCACAGTGCCCTCCTATACCCAGCTCGGCATGGCGGCACTGCTGCCTCATGTCAGTCTGGAGCTTCAGCCCGACAGCACTGTGACCATCCTCGGAAAGAAAACGGTAGGTACCGCTGCACGGGAAAGCATCCTGCAAGCGGCAGAGAAAAACAGCAGCTGCATCCAGTTCGACCAGATGCAGAATATGCGCCGCGACGAGTTGCGCAGCTACTTCTCAGGCAAGACGCTGGTGTATGTTTACCACAACCAGATCGATGCCCGCGGCGATGAGGCCCGCACGGAAAACGAAGTGTTTTCTGCCTGCGAGGAGGCTGTGGAAGAACTGTACAAGGAAATCCGCCGCCTGACCGACAATGCGAACATCCGGCATTTTATCGTAACGGCAGACCATGGATTCCTGTATAAGCACGACCCGATCATGGAGAGCGACAAGGTCATCAATCTGCCACAGGCGGTGATCAAAAACAAGCGTTTTATAATTTCTGATGACACACAGCCGGTGGTCGGAGCTGTGGGCTACCGCTTGGGGGATGTGCTGGATACGGCTGATGACCGCACGGCATACACCCCGCTGGGCAGCTCTATTTTCAAGTGTGCTGGCGGCGGGCAGAACTATGTGCATGGTGGTGCCTCTGTGCAGGAGATGCTGGTGCCGGTGCTGGATGTCCGCACGCAGGCCGGGCACGTTGAGACCCAGAAAGCCACCGTTTCGCTTCTGCCAACCCCGGAAACGCTGATGGACGGAAAGATTACGTTGAAGTTCCTTCAGACAGAACTTGTGACGGATACGGTCCTCCCGGCATCGTATGAGGTTTTTGTCGTCAATGCGATGGACAATCAGGTGTCCACCAAGCGGACAATCCGGGCAGACAAGACCGCAGGCTGCGTCGATGAGGAACGCCGCACAGAGGTTACGCTGACTTTGAAGAAGCTCCCGTATTCTCGTGAAAATGACTACTATTTCCTGCTGACGGACAAGGATACAGGTGCTGTCATGGAAAAGCGACCTGTAAAAATTGATATTGCTGGGGTCAAAAAGGAGGAATAAAAATGAATATTGCGGAAGTTGTGGCAAAAATGAATGTTTATCTTCTGAATGCGGCGGATGTGTGTCGCAAATGGTTAGAGCCACGCCTAAAGAGCCTTGAACCAAGCGATTGGTGGAATATGATCGTCCTTCCCAGCCTGTCAGAACTTCAGCAGAGAAAGGTAAACGAAAAAAGGGATTTCAACGCTGCAAGGACTGGATTTACAGGCGGCTTTGACTGTGGCCAGAAAAAACATTTACTCGTTCCGTAATATTGAGTACTATGCGGATTATTATGGGATGAAGGATAGTATCAGTGCCATGTTTGAAGTACGGAATGACTGGGCGCATCCTACTCCAGAAGAAGTAACTTTGACTATGACGAAGACCGATTTGTCAAGGTACATTGATTTTATGGAGCGGTTTGGTGGAAGCCGTGCAGAAATAAACGAGGCCAAAGAATTCCGGGCATCCGTAGAAATGCCGAACTATGGAAATCCTATTCGGATTCAGGAACCGTCTTCTTGTGCTGAAGAACAGTCTGCCAGCCCTGCTGTGCAGTCTGCTCCTGTTAAGGTACTGGAAAATCCGTTTGTCGTCGGTGCGAAGGTTGTAAGAAAGAGTAATCCAGATCAAGTGGGCATGATTGGAAATATCCGTGGTAGTGGAGACTCCACAGAATACGAAGTTATGTTCATGGATACTGGGTTCGGAACCTATTATGCAGATCAGCTTCTTCTGGCAGATGCTTCGCCGGAGCGCTGCAATGTCTCGATTGATGAATTAAAAATTCTGCTCACAGCTCAGCAGCTTTGCAGCCCCACCAATGACCAGCTGTACTCTCTGAATGCAGCGCGTGTAGACTTTGTGCCTTATCAGTTCCGCCCGGCTTTGAAGATGATCCACTCGGAACGCCCACGTATCCTCGTTGCAGATAGCGTTGGTGTTGGTAAAACCATCGAAGCGGGCCTGATTCTCCGCGAATTGCAGGCACGCAACGATGATTTCGAGTCTGTACTGATCATCTGCCCCAAGCCGCTGGTTGCTGAACATAAGTGGCGCTCTGAAATGAAGCGGTTTGATGAAAACTTTACAGAACTGGATGGTGCTTCGCTCCGGGAGGCAATCAACGAATGCGATAAAGACGGAGAGTGGCCGGTTGCTCTCCGAAAAACGATCCTGCCATATTCTCTGATGACGAGGGAACTACTTAATGGCAAGGGACGGCAAAAGGGTTTGCTTGATCTGGAAGAACCGATTCACTTTGACCTTGTAATCATTGATGAGGCACACCACATCCGGCATTCAACGACAGGCGCCTATCAGGTTGCGCGCTATTTTACGGACAATGCGGATGCAGTCGTTATGCTGACCGCAACACCGGTTCAGACGGATGATGAGGATCTGTATACCTTGTTGAACGCCCTCCGCCCCGATGTGATTCTGGACAAAAAGACATTCAAGGAAATGCAGGAGCCAAATGCAGAAATCAATGCGGCGGCAAGATTGATTCGGCATCAGGCAGAAAACTGGCGTTCAGAGGCTTCGGAGCATTTGTCCTGTGCTGCGCAAACCGGCTGGGGTCGTAGTGTGATCGAGGACAACCCGACCTATAAAAATGTTATGGCAAAGCTCAAGAGTGCGCAGCCGATTGATCGAACAACGCGTGTGGGCCTTCTTCAGGATGTCGAAGGACTGCACAGCTTCTCCGGCATGATCAACCGCACCCGCCGTCAGGACATTCAGAATGATTTTTGTGTGCGTCGTCCGCAGAGTGTTTCGGTCCATTTTACCCCGGAGCAGAAGGAGCTTTACGATGCACTGATGGATTTTGAAAGCCATGCGCTCAGCTACCTGCACAATAATGTGCCGCTGGAATTTATGATGAGTACGCTCATGCGTCAGGCATCCAGCTGCATTTTTGGTCTTGCGCCGTTGCTGAAAGGTATGGTCACGCGCCGTCTGGGAGATATCCTTTCGGATTGCTGCGATGAAGAAGGAACTGTTACTATTGATGAGCTTGAAAAGTTGAACATGGGTTCGTTGGAGACAGAGTTCCGTGCAATGGCAAATCATGTGATTGAATTGTCGGAAAATCTCTCGCAGGCGGATGAAAAGCTGGACAGGCTGTTGGAAGTTGTGGAGAATAAGAGCCACCAGAAGAATAACAAGATTATCCTGTTCAGTTCTTTCCGTCATACATTGAATTATGTGGAAAAGGCCCTTGTCGGAAAAGGATACCGCGTGGCACAGGTGAACGGTAGTGTGAAAGATGAGGAGCGTCTGGCACTCCGTCAGCGTTTTGAGCTTCCTGCGGAAGATCCGGCGGCATTGGAGATGCTTCTGTTCACAGAAGTTGGTTGCGAAGGTCTGGACTACCAGTTCTGTGACTTTATGATCAACTATGACTTGCCATGGAATCCGATGGCAATCGAACAGAGAATCGGTCGTATCGACCGTCGCGGACAAAAGAGCGATACCGTTATCATCTGCAATCTGGTGACGGAAGACACAATTGACGCAAAGATCTATCACCGCTGTTTGGAGCGTATCGGCGTATTCGAAAGTTCGATTGGTGAGTGCGCCGGGATTCTCGGCGATATGACCCAGCGAATCAATGAAGCAATCTTCGATTCTAAGCTGACCCAGCAGGAAAAAGAAGAAAAAATCGAAAAAATTGCTGACAACGAGGTCTCCAGAGCCAACGAAATGAAGAAGCTGGAGGATGAGAGCAAACAGCTGTTTGGCATTGATATTTCCGGCTATGTGATGGATCGGAAAGTCATGGATGCAGAAAATCCGTGGATCGGGGAACGGTATATTCAGGCACTCGTAGTGGAGTATCTCAATCGGGTTTTGGGAGAAAAAAACTACATTCAGGGTGACGGACCTCACAAAGTGCTGACACTGAGCGGCGAGAACCGTGCGGCGCTGAAAGCAAAACTGCGCAGCTCCCACATGAAAAAATCGGCTATGTACAACCAGTGGATGGACTATCTGAAAGGGTCTGACACGCGAATCGCGGTAACATTCAATCAGGAAGAAGCAGCACGAGATCGGAATGCTATTTTCTTTACGGCAGTGCATCCGTTGGTAAGGATGGCAGCTGCCGAGCTGCACAATCGTCAAAAAGTTTACATTCATCTGCTGGTAGATACCGCAGACTGCCCGGTGCCAACCGGAGACTATCCCTTCCTGCTCGTGGAACGGACGATCGTCGGGATGCGGAAAGAAGTCCGCATCGTGCCGATCTCGGAAATCAATTTGTCGGCATCGGATCTTTGTGACCTGTTGGAAACCGCAGACTACAAAGAAATTCTCGGTGATTATGCGGAAAACCAGTGGGATGCGCTGTCTCAGCGAAAGCGTGAACAGCAGCAACAGGCTCTTGCACAGTTGACCGCAGACGTAAAGGAAAAATGTGACTACCGACGCGCCGCTGTTCTGAAAAGTTATCAATATCGCAAAGAAGATTTGCTGAGCCGTATTCAGAATGTGGAGGATGCAAATATCAAGCGGATGTATCAGAGCCAGCTTCGCAGCCTTGAGGAAGATAAAACATCGACTTTAAGTGAGCTGGAAAAGATTCAAAACCGTGCAACCGTGGAGGAAAATGTTATTGTGAATGGCATTATAACGGTTTGCAACTATAACTAAGGATTGATTTTATGGACGATTTATATTCTGAGATCCGGGAACGCAGTAAGCAGGACTACGGACAGAAATTTGAAGAATGGGCACCACGTATTCTGGTAGATCAGTACAGCGACCGAACACACTTTATCTTTGAGTTGATTCAGAATGCAGAGGATGCTGGGGCAACCTATGTGACATTTTCCCTTTACCCGGACCGATTGGTGCTGTGTCATAACGGAAAGCCGTTTACAGAAGCAGATATCCAGGGCATTTGCGGCATTCGTTCTACAAAGGATGAGCCGGAGTCTGGTAAAATTGGACGATTTGGTATTGGATTCAAGTCTGTCTATGCCTATACGAAAACGCCGCGGATCTATTCTGGCCAGTATTCTTTCCGGATTTGCAATCTGGTCCTTCCTTATGCGGAAGAAAATGAGGCAACCGGGGACGATACGATTCTGATTCTCCCATTTGACGGAGAAGTCAATCCCGAAACAGCTTATAATGAAATCGGAGATGCGCTAAAAAAGTATCTTTCTTCGGATGTCTTGTTTGCCCTTTGCAATGTCAGAAATATAAGCTGCAAGATCTATCCGGATGAAAATGAATGGTCGGTCAGCAAAGAATTCACCCAAGTAGACAATGGTGTGGATAAAGTTCTGCTGACGCAGAAGCCAATAGATTCTGCAAAAAAACTTCTGGTGTTTCGTACACAAGATAAGCAGCCAATTTTGATTGGATATGAACTCGAAACAGATGGCCAAGGAAAAGATAGGGTTATCCCGACAGAACAGCACTATCTTTATGTTTTTTTCCAGACAGCAGTCGAAACGCATCAGACATTTTACATTCATGTCCCGTTCTCAACGACACCTGCGCGAGACAATGTCAGGCACAATGAAGTGAATCAGTTCCTTGCTGAAAAACTTGCAGCACTTTTTGCCGATAGCGTCCGCTGGTTGTTGAAAAATGGTTATGTAACACTTGAGTTTTTGAACGAGGTATACCCAATCTTGGATACCTGTAAGGAAGAAAATCTTCGAGGTATCCATGAAATGGGACTTGCGCTTTTAAGGGATGGTCTTGCCCTTCTGCCGACCGAAGAAGGCGGCTATTGCTCGATCCAAAATGCAATGCTGCCTTATGCTAAAAATATAGCAGATAATATCACACAGTCCATCTTACAGAAAGAATATGGTGACACAGCCTGTTGGGTAAAAGCAGATGTTTGCCTTGGAGTCAACGAACATCTGATGATGTATCTGACTCATCATTTTGGTCTGCCGGTATTACGCTGGAGGGATGTCCTCCCGCGCCTGACCGCAGAAATTCTGGAAAATCAATCCGATGAATGGCTGTTGAATCTGTTTGAGACGATTTATTCAACCTGTACTGGTGTCTTCCGCTCCAAAGAAAAAGTAGATGCCAAAGGAATTCCCTTTGTCCGGCTTCAAGATGGTTCGCACATCCGCTGCCAGTACGATGGTATGGCACAGGTCTACCTTAATAATCCGACATCCTGCAAAAATAAAATAAGTGCAGCAATCCTTCAGGATCAGCGTGGCAGAAATTTTTATGTTGATGCACTTGGCATTGAGGAATATAATGCCATTCGGGAACTGAAAGATGATGTGTTGTGCTTTTATGGTGAAGATTCAGATGATACGGATATCCAGTTTGAGGATAATCTGGAGCACTTTGAACTGATCGAGCGTGCATTAAAGGAGAATGCAGCGGAGGTGCAACGTATTCTGGCAAATGTCCCAATCGTTTGGGATGGACATCGATGGAAGAAACCGGCGGATTGCTATATTCCGTCTGATTTTCTGGATCGTTCAGATCCTGCGGTGCAGGCAGTGCTGGGTCAGATGGATGTGTCATGGGTGTCGGAAGACTATCGTGGAAACGTTCCGGCGGAAGTGTTTGAAAAAATAGGCTGCAACGTAGGGATTAAGGATGTTTTCGTGGACCATTATGCGTACAATAACCACCTGAGAAAGGCGGATGCCAGTTTCTTTGAAATGTTACAGAAGCGTGTCCTTTACAAGAGATGTCAAAGAGTAGACTACCCGGAAACATGGGATATGTACCATTCTATCGACCATCTACAGGATATCTTGTGCAGTAACTCCGTTGAAATGTCAGTTAAAGTGGTGGATCTTATAAATGAAAAAGTGAAGAAGCACCCATTATACGGAAAAATGACCGGTTCTCATAGTAAGGCATTTAACACCACGACAACTGACAGTGTGAATCATATTCCTTCAATGCTGGCGTTGGAGCTTAGCAGTACAAAATGGTTGTACGATAAGACTGGAACACTTCAAAGTCCCTCTGACATAAAAAAATCAGACCTAGCTGTGCAGTATTCTGGCCACGGAGCAGAGATATTTGCACAACTTCCCTTTAAGGTAGAAAGCGAAGCTGTCGAGACTGTAATCCAAAGCGTAGAGGAACCATACCAGGCTTTTATCAGTGCTATGCTGAAAAGACCTGATGAACTGCGTCTAATGTGCGAAACATACCAGAAACTTCAGAAAAAGCGACAGAAAGAGACTGACAAAACACAATCTTTAACGGAGTTGCTTGAGAAGCAGAGCAGTGCGCAGACCGAGGTAGAGACAGAGCCAGCTCCAGATGATGAGACATTGGGCGAGTACGGTGCTGTGCGGAACCTGAAACATCGCGAAAAAAAGTTGGAAGAAAACTTCCAAGAGGGACTTGAAGGCCAAAAAACAGTTGCGCCGCGACTGCGGTATACCTGTTCTGAAAGCAACCACGAAGAAAAGGCTTTTTTGCGAGCGCAATATTTTGGCAAGTGCCAGATTTGCGGTAAGCAGATTATCCGATATGATGGAAAACCATACTTCGAGGCGTGCAATATTCTGCCGACGGATTCGATTCCGACAACGTACAAGCAGAGTATCTCTGAGGGATGGAATTCGTTGTGCCTTTGCCCGAACTGTGCAGCAGAGTTTAGATATGGAAAGAAAAATCTTTCTGAACTTGTCCGAATGATTCAAACATACAACGTCGAGGAAGAAGATGAAAACCTGATTGTTTGCGACATCGAGATGCAGGGAGAGAAGCGAACAATCAAGTATACTGGAAAACATTTTCTGGCACTGCAAAAGGCAATCGGATTTTATGATGACTATATTAAGAAAAAAACTGATACAGTGAAAGATGAATCCGATGGTTGAGATAACTCTGGCAAGCAGTGCATTCGTGCGCACAAATGCAAATTTTGCGTTGCAAAATGCTTGTT
>ERZ1673702.453-NODE-453-length-59363-cov-14.439030_pt1 | contig 59363 bp, 48 predicted proteins | sample MGYA00580232_ERZ1673702 | MGnify/ENA primary metagenome ERZ1673702 (study PRJEB41218, sample SAMN15661792) | gut metagenome | host: Homo sapiens | place: Canada: London | collected 2015-08-20/2019-03-30 | study: EMG produced TPA metagenomics assembly of... | reverse complement strand
TTGTGTATGTTTCGGTTTTATTCGGTACTACTCCCGAATCGGTGAACGATGTGGCGGTTGTGTCTTTAAAGCGTTTCCAACCACCCGATACAGGCTTGTAATAAAGTCTGTATCCGTAAACACCTGCGATTTTGTTCCAAGTCAGTTTAATACCGCTTGATGTGTTTTCAAGTTTTGAAATTGTCGGTGCAACAGGAACATATTTAATTGACCAACCGTTTGAGTTAAAACCGCTGATTGTGTTGCCGTCTTTGTCAAGGCAACGGATTGTATAAGTTTCGGTTTTGTTTGGTACTACACTTGAATCGGTAAAGCTTGTTGCTGTTGTATCCTTAAATCTTTTCCAGCCGCCCGAGGCAGGTCTGTAATAAAGTCTGTAGCCGTAAGCCCCCGAAACCTTGTTCCATTGTAATTTTACACCGCCTGTTGTATTTTTAAGGCTTGTAATCTGCGGTGTTGAAAGGTTTACTTTATATTCTTCAAATTTAAAGCCGTTATTATTTGCATATCTTTGAGCGCAAGAATTTATATCGCCGACAATAATAAAATCAGGAATCTTGTAGTTGTTGTCATTTTTGCCGTAATAACCAAGGCTGTAATCACACAGATATGTATCGCTTGAGGGAATTCTGACTTTCTTTAAATTCAAGCAATTGTAGAATGCGTAATCGCTAATCTGTTTAAGACCGCTGTTCAGCTTTACAGATGACAGATTGGTGCAATCTATAAATGCCTTGCTCCAGATATATTGTAAGCCTGCAGGAAATTCAATGCTTTTCAAAGAACTGCATCCTGAAAAAGCATATGAGTCAATATGTATTAAGTTTTTTCCGAATCTGATATTTTCCAGGTTTGTACAATCAGCGAAACTGTTTGCTCCGATTTCTGAAATATTATCAGGCAAATAAACACTTTCAAGACTGTTGCAACCCGAAAATACGCCGTCATTAACATAATTTAATTTTGAAGAGAGAGTTACACTTTTTACCCCTTCACAACCCGCAAAGGCATATGTTCCCAAGGAAGAAACACTTTCGGGCAAATCAACTTTTTCAACAGACGAACAGTTTGCAAATGCACTTTCACCTATTGTATTGAGTGAATCATTAAATGTTACATTCTTTACAGAAGAACATTCCTCAAATGCGTTGTTGCCGATTTCTCTCAAATTTTTGTTAAAACTCAAATTTTCAATTGAAGAACAGCCTTTAAATGCCGAATCAGCGATTGTATTAAGATTCTCGGAAAAAGTCACACTTTTAATATTATAGCAATTTTCAAACGCAGATTTACCGACAGACATCATACTGTCGGGTAAAGTAATGCTCTTCAACCCTGTACAGTTTTTAAAGCATTCGTTCGGAAGAACCAGTAAACCGTTTTCAAAGGTCACATTTTCAAGGTATTTATATCCTGAAAAAGCTCTATCGGGCAACGATTCAACCGTTGAACCAATAACAATATTAGTCAATGAAGGTAAACTAAGACCCCCTACCCAAGATATATCTTTTGCTTTGAAATAAATGTTTTTAAGATTTACACAACCCTCAAATGGTTTATCACTAGAATTACCAGTATATCTGTAGCGATCGTAAAATCTTTCAATTTGTTCAGGTATAGTCAAAGATTCAAGATTTTTACAATTGTAGAACATTCCATTGGTAATTACAGTTATACCTTTTCCCAAATCAACATCGGTAAGTGAAATACATCCTGAGAAAAGAGAATCTTCAACATATGTAACTGTGTCGGGAATAATAATTCCTTTCAGTTTTTTATTGTTTTTAAATGCTTGTGTGTTTATTCCTGTTATAGTATAACCGTTTATTTTTGACGGAATTTTGACATATTCGCTATTGCCTGTATATCCATAAATATTTGCGAGGGTACTGCCGTAATTATAAGAATATTTAAAATCATTCGGATCTGAATCGTATGTTGCGGCACTTGCCGTAACGGGTACGCAGAGAGCTGCTGAAATTACTATCAGTACAGAGAGAATAACAGACAGACTGTTTTTTAACTTAATTTTACATTTTAACATAGTTTTTCCTCCTAAAAATTTTATTTATTACAGACGGCTGAACTGCGGTCTGTCAAAGTTCATAAAAATTTCATCTGTTGTAAAATAAGTTTAGCACAAATAATGCTACAAGTCAATAATAAATGCTTACAGTAAATTTATTTTTTTGTTCAAAAAGTTTAAAATAAACTATATATAGGATTCTGAGGTTTTACTTATGAACAAAAACATTGATTATACGGCACTCGGCAAAAGGATAAAAAATAAGCGGATTGAAAAGGGTTTTACGCAGGAACAGCTCGGCGAATTGTGCGAACTTTCTGCGGCACACATCGGTCACATTGAGCGTGGCACAAGGATACTTTCCGTTGATGTTCTTTTCCGTATTTCTCAGGCACTTGACACAAGCATCGACTGGCTTGTATTTGATTCGGTTGAAAACAAACATATGCTTAACGAAATTAACAGCGTGCTTAAAGACACCGACAAAACCAAAGTAACCACATTTCTAAACACGGTAAGAGTTCTTGCCGATAACATTGACAAGTTGTAAACAATTTGTTAAAAATCCACAAAATAATTACCGTCCTTGATTAAACTCTAATTAAAGTATAATCAAAGACGGTATTTTTGTCCTGTGCTGTCAGCACAGTTTTATTCTGTTTTAAAGATTTCTTTTCAGTTCTTTCACATTTTGATAGCGGTTGTCGGGAATTGTCTGGGTGCATTTTACAATCACCCTTTTCAGCCTGCCGTTATAAAGGCGAATTTCAGGCGGCTGTCCCGTCAGCATAACATTCATCAAAACACCTATTGCGTAAATGTCAGTCCGTTCATCGGTCTGATTAATTCCGTACTGTTCGGGTGCGGCATAACCCATTGTGCCGATTGCCTGCGTATCCTGCGACTGAAACGGCTTGTAAATTCTTGCCGCATCAAAATCAATCAGCTTTACATTTCCGCCGCTGTCAATCATCACATTTTCAGGCTTAATATCCTTGTGTATAATTTGGTGCGAATGTAACAAATCAAGTGCGTCACAAAGAGATGAAATAACTTTTCTCACACCTGACGGAGAATACAATCCCGTTTGCAGATAATCTGCCACGGTCTGACCGTCAACATATTCTTCAAGAACGGTGACTCCCGTTTCGGTTTTGACAACATCGTAAACATTTGCAATATTTGGGTGTGAAAGCGTTCTAAGTGCAAAATAAACCTCTCCCGAACCTTTTAATGTGCGTTTTACAATCTGTTTGCCGAGTTCCTTATGCCTGAAAACACAGATTTCCGTTTTATCTGTTCGTTTAAGCAATCGCACAAACTGATATTGTTCATTAATCACCGTATCAATCCAATTATTTCCCATAACATTTCCTCACAATATTTACAGGCACATAACAAAAATATTAGTATAATAATACTTGCTGTGCTTATAAATTGACATAATAAGCACTTTGCAAAATTATAAGTCTAATCGTACTTGCTGTGCTTATTATATCATAAATCATGAAATGAGTTATGATATAATCACCCATCGAAAATTTTGCAGAGCAAAATTTGAGGGGAATATAAATTGACATAATAAGCACTTTGCAAAATTATAGGTCTAACTATACTTGTCTTGCTTATTATATCATGTTAAAATAGTTTTGGAAACTTACAAAACTTTAATTCAGGGAGTTTTTGATTATGATACGCAAAACCACAACTCAACTTTTAAAAGAACTTGAAAATTTCAACACATTTGAAGAATACGAAAACGCAAACAGGGATTCAATGATAAGCAAAAATCTCTCGGAATACCTTACCGACCTTTTGAACGAAAGGAATCTTACAAAAGCGGAGGTCATTCGTAAAGCCGAACTCAGCGACGGCTATGCCTATCAGATTTTTTCAGGCTTGAAAACTGCCCCGAAAAGGGATAAACTAATTTGCCTTTCAATAGGAATGGGTCTGTCGGTAAATGAAACCAACAGCGTCCTTAAAATTGCAGGGCTCTCACCTCTCTATCCAAAAATCAAGCGTGACAGCATTATAATCATAAATATGAATAACAACAAAAGCGTTGTAGAAATCAACGAGGCTCTCTATAACAAGGGGGAAGATACTTTGAATTAACAATGAGGAGGGCATAATGGGATTACTTGAGAATGCGAGATATGTGTCTATTGAGCGTGGATACGATTATTATAAAAGAGGGAATGTGATTTCCTTTAAACAGACAAGTGAAAATGAATATGAGGGCAAAGTATCGGGATCTGCGAAAAAGCCTTACGATGTTCACATTGATATTATTCATATAAAAAAATCATTTTGTAATTGTCCGTTTGCGGAAGGTAACAGAAAGGTCTGCAAGCACAAAATTGCAATATATTTTTCTGCATTTCCCGAAAAAGCCGAAGAATATTACAAAAGTCTCATAAGCTATGATGAACCCGAGTTTAACGATGATTATGACGATGATTATTTTGATGAAGATGATGAATTTGACGAAGATTTCAGAGAGATTGTCTGCGATATTCTAAATCATAGGATTTCAAAAATGACAAAATCAGAGGCTCAATCTGCACTATATGATATTATTGAGTCAGCCCCCGAATGGATGCTACGGGATTTTGTGAATAATTGGATTTGAACAAATTAGCACAAGGTGGTACATATTATGGCAAGAGTTTATACATTTAAAATTGTCTATATAGGATGCGAGAACAAAATATGGCGAGATATTCAGGTTTCCTCAAATTCGACAATGGCTGTGTTGGGCTATGCCGTGCTTTCGTCATTCAGCACCTGTGCTTATCATCTGTTCATGATGACATACAAAGGTACAAATTACGAGTTGGACGATGAAGAATTTCAGACAAAACCAAAGCTTATGTCAGAAACGAAACTCGGCAATTTAGAACTTGAAATTGGCGATAAAATTCATATGATTTATGATTTTGGCGAGGAACAGGAGTTTGAAATAACCTTGCTTTCTGATGAAGAAATGCCAAAAGGCAGCGGACGAGCCTATCCAAAGGTTTCTGACGGAGCAGGCAGAGGAATTATTGACGATATGTCAGCAGAAGATTTGCTTGACCTCATCAAAAAAATCGACAAAACCGGCAAAAGCGACTTCATCTACGCTCACAGAGGTGAGCGTGCCCCGTGGGATTACCGCAACTATCAAATCGACATTGACAATTGCCTCCTCAAAGGCAGAATAGCAAAAATCAAATCCGCATACGAAAATCCCGAAGATAGCTCTGAACTTTAGTAGTTATAAAATAAATTCAATGCTACAGTGACAAATTCTATAGTTAGATATGTGATATATATATTACATTAAAATCGTGTCTTGTTGTCTTATAAATCTGTAAAAACATAAATTTTAGACTTTTATACATTTACTCACTTTTCGCACAGTATAAGCAGGCAGACGAAAGCGTGTACCCGTCTGTTATTTTTCCAGAATTTATTAGTAATCGTAGTTCTTCTTTATTTACACACTGTATATTTTTTATTCCTTCATAATTCAACATTGTTTGTGGCTGAGTTATTTCACATAAATGAACGCAAACCCTTTCGCCACAAATTCCACTATCTGCAATTATTGTACCAATCATTCTGTTTGATAAAATGTCACATCCAAGTTCTTCTTTTATTTCTTTCTTTGAATTTTTATATGATGATAAATTTTTTTCGCCAAATCCTCTGGGAAAACACAACTGATAATCTCTTATAGCGTGTCTAAATTGATTCAGTAAAACAAATTTATCCTTATATATAGGAATTATTACCACAGCACTACCGGTATTGCGATTTAATATTCTTTCATACTCGCAAATACCATTATCGCACACAAGTTCATTAATAATTATATGATACTCACTCTCGTAAATCACACCAAGATTACATTTGTTTTCTTTTTCATATTCCATAAGTATCTGTTTGTTATCGATTATTTTAAATTTCCCATCACCAAACTCCTTGGGTCTTTCTTCCATTAAGCATAAATATTTATCTATTGTAATTTCTGACACTTTTATATAACCTCTTTATTATAAAACTTATTTTTTATAGCATTAGTGCAGTTACGCCTATCTATTTGTCTTTTTTTATCATGTCTCAATTCAGCAAGGTTTTCAATTTTTAATTTATATCCAAAAAAGTCACCAGAATATACTGCTAAAACACTTAGTGCAAAACTAACAAGTATTGCAAACTTTCCAACTGATAAACTGATCACATCGTTAATTATATCAAAAATTAAATCAGAGATCACATTAAATCCGCACAAAATACCTGCCGTACCCAAAAATGTTACCCAAAAAAAGAAATTTAATCTATTTTTCTTTTTTTTAATTACTTTCTTCCAATTATCTATATTTGTGACATCTTTCTCAACTTCATCCATTATCCGAACAACACTTGACCAATATTCTCTTTGTAAAAACGAAAAATCATACAATAAAGACGGTGTCTGCCTATTACTAGCATCGCAAGAAAAAGAATGACCATTCTTTTTATAAAATTCTTCTGTACTCTTTAATTTATAAAAGAAATAATCCATACGATCATCTACATTTTCAATTGAATCAATGAATGAAATACTTGCTTCTACGGCAAGATTATAGCATACATCAAGTACTGTTTCAATTTCCTCTGCAAGTTGATTTCTTTCACCTATGCACTCAATCCAATTAGAACGGTTTTGCTTTAAATTTGGTTTGTTCGCAGATACATAATTATATATTTTTTCCAATTCATTTGCAACATTAAATCTTCCGTGTAATTTTAAAGAATTAATTGCTATTTTTACGCAATCTATAAAACTATATTTTTCTACGCATTGCTTTGGTGGTAAATATTCTATATCGGTTATACTGATTCTAATTAAAAAGTCAACATAATTGGCAATAATATCTATATCTTCATTAGATAACAATTTCATAGATTTCAAATTTCGTGCCAAATAATCAATATCACAAAAGGATAAAGAATATGTTACAAAATCAAATATCATATTTTTTTCTTTTTCTTCAATATTATTTAAAATATCAATAGATGAAAATATGAAATTAGAATTACTTGACTGACTTAATTTGCTAATTTTCTTTTTTACATATTGAACTGCCGTTGAAATCATTTCGCCATTTTTATCTGTATATCTTGAAATTACAATTTTGTGTTGACGAAACAGTTCAACCAAAATATTTTTCATTTCAATATCTTTTAGAAAAGACATGAAAATTTTTGAATCCGCAAGCTGATTAAAAGTTAAAACGATTTTATCTCCATTCAACATAATTGTTTCATAAAGCACCTTATCCAAAGCATTAGTTATTTCATTCTCATTGTTACATATAGAATCTAACTCATATGAATATATATACTTATTCACCTTATCACATCCAAACATACAAATTATTCAATATCATAAAAACTATACTAAATTGGCGACAGTTTAACTACCTGTCGCCTTTTAATTTAACTATTTTTTAATTTTTTAAAATAATCAAAGCTTAATGTTATTCATCTCGTCACCGAGGACATCGGCGATTTCTTTCAGGTGGCCTGTGCGTTTGCCTTTTAGTTTATAGAACTGCAAAAGTCCGTAGCCCGGGTACTCGTTGCCCTCAACCATAACGGGACCGTTCTTTGAAAAGGCGATATCCCATCCGATATATCTCACCTGCGGAATCTTTTCCGCTGCCTCAACAACCATGTCAAGAGCCTCTCGAACGCCTGCAATCTTAACCTCGGAGAACTTTTTGCCTGTCATCGGGTGTTTGTCATAAACATTGCCGTAGTCGTCAATTACATTACTGTCGATTCTGCCGTCTGCATCAAGGCTGAGATAGAGGTCATTTGTACAGCCGATAACATTCGACTCGTCCTGATTGATACGGAGAGCGTTATTTATTATATGTGCCTTGCCGTCCTTATAGAGCGTAACAACTCGCCATGAATTTACAACGCACGGATTGATTTCGTTGAGGTCATCGCTCTGAACGATTGCTTCCTCAACAAGAAGCTGACCGTTTGCCTTGAGTTCATCATAAAGCTTGTTGCTGTCCTTTACATCGGCAACGGTGATTTTTGAAATGCCGTGACCGCCCTCGCCTGTCGGATCTTTTGCAAAAACGGTTTCTCTGCCGTCAAGGAACTTCTTGAAATCTTCCTTACTGCCTGTGCGAAGGTTGATAAAATCTCTTTTGAGATACTTTTTGAAAAGCTCGTCAAAAACAAGCTTGTCACGAAGAAGAACGATATATTCCTCATCGTTGAGATATTCAAGAATTTTGTAGAAAGTTTTTGCAGTTACAAAGGTTTTTTTCTCTTTAGCCGAAAGGTTGATAAAATCGCAACGGAAATAGTCCGTGTAGCCTGTGCCTCTGATGAGAAAGTTGCGGATTATGTCGAACTTGATATAAGCCTTTGACTTACCGCTGTTCTTGGCGATAATGTCAATGTGCTTATCCATTCTGCTGTGGTTAATATCTCTGAATTTATTCAAAAGCCATTTGTGTACCGAAACTGCCATCTTACTTCTCCTTTACAACCTTACCGTCTTTTACATAAAATCTCGGATTGTTCTTGCCTATATTCACAAGCGCCTCAGCATTGCCCATACCCGAACTTCTGCCGAACATTCCAACTGTTATGCCGTCACCGAGGAGCGTTACCTCGTCATCAATTTTAACCGATGAATCAACCTTAACAGCCGTCATATTCATACACATCTCACCGACAACAGGATATTTTTTGCCGTTGATAACAACCTGTCTGTTGTGATTTGCGTGACCGATGCCGTTGTTGTAGCCGACAGGAAGAATTGCAAGAATAATATCCTCATCTGCCGTGTATGACGCATTGTAGCCGAACCACTCGCCCTTGTTCACCTTTTTAAGCTGAAGAATACGGGTTTTCATCTTCATAGCCGGCTGTAAATCTATCTTTACATCAAAATATGTTTCGCTGATGTTGTACTTCTTAATGAAGTAATTGTTTCGCATTTTGCGAAGTTTGTCCTTTGGCGAATTTGAAAGAGAATCGGGGGCAACATTGTAGCCGTAGATTGCAATGCCCATTCTCACGCCTGTTGTAAAAGGCTGTTTCGGGTGGGTGAGCATTGAAACGGAACTGCCCATATGGACAATCGGGATTTTATTCAAATCAATAAGCGATGTAAGCTCCTTGAAGTTTCTGACCTGCTCGTCCCAATGGGGATCAAAAATTCCGGCTGTTGCAAAATGCTGATAAATTCCCTCAAGAACAAAATTTGAACCGTTAATCATATCAACGGCAGTTTTAACCTCGTTCTTATCCTTGAAGCCGAGGCGGTTAAATCCTGTATCAATCTGGAGATGAACCTTGAAATTGCAGTCAATGTTCAAATCAAGCAACCTTTTGAGGTAGTCAAGCTCATTCACGGCAATGGTGAGATTAAGCCGCTTTGCCTCCTCAATTCTCGAAAGATGAACCGGATGCAGGCACAAAAGCGGAGCGTCCTTGTTGACCTTACGAAAGCTTTGAGCCTCCTCAAGAGAGGACACGGCAAAATAGTTAATGCCGTTTTTGTACATTTCATTTGCCACTTCCATACCGTGACCGTAACCGTCACCCTTGAGAACGGCAATAAAATATTTGTAGTCGCTGTATTTTTGTGTTATCGCACGGGCATTTGCACCGATTTTGTCAAGGTCAATTTCAACATATGAATCCAGCATTCCAAAGCCTCCGTTAATACACTATATCCTTAGAATTATAGCATAATTGCATGGGTAAATCAATAGCGATATTGAACAGTAACGGTGTACGGTTCGGGCATAAAATTGAAAATTGAAAATGGAAAATGGAAAATTATGGTTGGGAAGACAATTTGCAAAAATGCAAAACATTGTCGCCCGACCGTTTTTGTATATATGGAAGTTGTTGCAAATTTGTATGGGCGGATATTATACGCCTGCAGATAACCACGCAAAGATTTGTACAAATTAAAATTATATAAATAAAACAAAAATTGCATCAATGCCGTATCGGGCATCAATGCAATTTCCTAATCTAACTATCTTCTCGAAAGGACTGCGGTGTGCCACCGCAGTCCTAAATTTTCCATTTTCAATTTGCCAACGGCTTGCCGTTATATAAGCCTTACAATATACCTCTGAACTGTGGTTGCGTCAATGACGGTAATATCGGAATCAAAGTTTACATCAGAGTTTATACGCTCTATCTCGTTCTGATTGATAAGACCCACAATTGCTTTCTGAATTGCGGTTGCATCGGAAACATTGATTTTGCCGTCACCGTTTGCGTCACCGTAATATGCTTTTTCAATTGAATTTGTGCTTGAAATCATAATATAGTTTGTCATACCGATTGCAAGACTGTCTTTGTCAACCCTTTTTATATACTTCAAAGTCGCTTTGTTGTTCGGAGAATCCGACACGGCGGCATACATTGCGTCACCCTTGAGAACCATTCCGTAGCAAAGCCTGCCTGATGATGCGGACACACCACTGATATCGGATGCGACAACTGCCTGTCTGCCTGTTTTAACATCGTATGAATACACGGCGTCGGAGGTATTAAAATACAGAGTATCGTTGTATTTTTCAAGGCTCATAAATGTATTTATCCAGTAGGAATTACCGCCTGCGCTCCATCTTTCGTTCAATTTCAGCTTTTCCTCATATGTAGTATTGCTGTCAAGCTTGTATTTTAACAATGCACCCTTGTTAGCTGAAGAATTGTTGTTGACAAAGCCGTAAAATTCACCGTTAACTTCGCAAAGCCTTGTGTCGAAATTATGGATTTCGTAATTATCATATTTTGTCGAATTTGCGCTGTTGCTTATTGTGTAATCATAGTGCTTTGATGGAAGATTCTGAATGGCATTGTCGCTTAAAAGAAAGTATGTATGCTGAGCGTGTCCCGGTCGGTCATTAATAGGATCATCCCATGTAACATCAACATTATACCAAGCGTTGCCGATATGAACCTTGTTCCACATATGGTTCATTGAGTTTGAATCAACAAGTTCGGAGTCTATTCCGACAAGTGAAAGCATGTAGGAATACGCAAGCGCATAGCCCTGACATACGGAAGTCTTTTCAACAAGCGAATTGTAAATATCAGCCTTGTTGTAATCTGATGTGCTGTACTCGCTCATAATGGCAAGCTCATCGTGGATTACAAGAGCCTTTTCGGAATCGGTCATATCCTCTTTTACAAGTGAAAGTATTCTCTCGGTTTCTTTATCAAGCAACTTTTTCTGTGTTACATACTCGCTCTTGCTGATTGTGTACTCGGGATGGATTGATGTAATCGTGTCCTCTGACGGATAGTAGGAGTACGAAAATCCCTGATTCACATAGTAAAGCTCAGGATGAGTCAATGTCAGCACCCTAAAAATTTCCGAAATATCACTTCTCGGCACATTTAGACTGCTGATATCAATTTTATCGTCAAAATTTTTAAGGCTGTCAAGAATCGTATTCTCGACCTTGCTGTATTTATTGTGTATTGCTTTGTTGTAAACAATTTTGCCTTTTTTCGGCGCTGTGTATGCCGAGGCTGTGAAAATGCCCGTTGACACCACACAGGATACTGCAACCGATACCGTGAGAATCATTGCAAATAATTTACCTGTTAATTTTTTCATGTATATTTCCCCTTCTTGAGTCAAAGATACAAAATGCACAAAAAAATTTGATTTTCTCTGACTTTTACAACTAAATTATACCATTCACAGGCACAACAATTCAATTCACATAAACACCGAAGTTATGAACACTAATTTGTCTGTTTATACAAAAATTTAGTTTAATTACAGATAAAACGCAATAAAACGCAATAAAACACAATCAAGCGCAACAAAACATGCTAAACTATACCGTCATACAATCCGCTGTATGCACATACAATCTATTACAGATGTCCACCTAAGGAGGACAGACAGGAGGGCTGTATGTGAAAGGTATCGTAGAAGAAAGAGCGGCAATGCTCGGCGAATACATAATCGAAAGCAAGGCAACCGTGAGAAGTACGGCAAAAAAGTTCGGTGTGAGCAAAAGCACCGTGCATAAGGATGTCAGCCAACGGCTAAAGGTACTTAACCCTGCACTTTACCGACAGGTGAGGGAAATTCTTGACACCAACAAAAGCGAAAGGCACATAAGAGGCGGTCTTGCAACAAAAAAGAAATATCTGCAAAAGAAAGCCTCCAAAAGCGAAAAAAGCTGAAAATCAACTGCAATACGGCTCATACACCATACAAAACCGCATTTTCAGAGTATATTTTGGGTATTTTGGAACTTTACTTTTTATGACTTGCGTTGTATAATGGAGTGTAAATATTTTCAGATTTGTCTATAGTTTGTGTACGGCAGTGGTTAATGCACGGCTGTATCCGAGGAGAAATTTAAAATGAGAAAAATTCCCTTTTCGCCGCCTGACCTTTCTCAGGCAGAAATTGACGAAGTTATAAAGGTTCTGAAATCGGGCTGGATTACAACAGGCCCCGAAACAAAGCTTTTTGAAAGCCGTATTGCAGAAAGATGTCACACGGAAAAGGCTGTCTGCCTTTCATCGCAGACCTCTTGTGCCGAACTTACTCTGCGTATTCTCGGCATCGGTCCGGGAGATGAGGTTATCGTTCCGGCATACACCTACACGGCAACCGCATCAATCATCTACCATGTGGGCGCAAAGCCTGTTATGGTTGACTGCAAAAGCGGCAGCTTTGAAATGGACTACGATAAAATGGAGGCGGCAATCAACCACAATACAAAGGTTATCATTCCTGTTGACCTTGCAGGTGTTGTGTGCGACTATGACCGTATTTTTGAGGCTGTTGAAAGAAAGAAAGGCGTTTTCAATCCACGCAACGAGCTTCAGGAAAAGTTCGGCAGAGTTATTGTTATGGCTGACGGCGCTCACGCATTCGGTGCGCAATGGCACGGTAAAATGTGCGGTGAAATTGCCGACTTCACAAACTTCAGCTTTCATGCTGTAAAGAATATGACAACTGCCGAGGGCGGTGCGGCTGTTCACCGTTCACATGACGGAATTGACGAGGAAGAAATGTACAAGCAGTATATGCTTCTCTCGCTTCACGGTCAGACCAAGGACGCATATCAAAAAAACAAAGTCGCATCGTGGGAATATGATGTTGTTGACACTCAGTACAAGTGTAATATGACCGATGTGCTTGCCGCAATCGGTGTGGCTCAGCTTGAACGCTACGATCAAATGCTTGAGCGCAGACATCAACTTATAAAGCTTTACAACGAAGAATTTAAGGATTTGCCTGTTCAGGTGCTTAATCACTGCGATGAAAACCACCGCAGCAGCGGTCACCTTTACTTTGTAAGATTTATCGGCAAAGACGCAGAATACCGTAACAAGTTCTATAATATGATGGCTGACCACGGCGTAATGTGCAATGTCCACTTCAAGCCGTTGCCGTTGCTTTCGGCATACAGCAAGCGTGGTTTCAAGATTACCGATTATCCGAATGCGTATAATATGCACAAAAACCAGCTCACCCTCCCGATGAACTCAACTCTCACAGACGATGAGGCATGGTATGTAATTGAAACATTCAAGCAATGTATGAAAACACTTAAATAACGGCGAGTCGCCGTTCCCGGTTTATAAATTGAAAATGGAAAATTAAGGACGGCAGTGTGCAACCGTCAATAATTTGAGAAAATAGTTAGATAAACCAAATGCATCAGATGCCCGGTAAGGCTCTGATGCATTTTTGTTTTGTATCCTACAGATTGATTCGCATAGCGAATCAAATTAATCGGGAACTTTTGTTTATCATTTTGCAGACTGTCTTCACGACCACCACTGCCCAATGGGGCAATTTCACCGTCCGACAGGACGATTTCACCTGACAAAGTCAGATTTCACCCGTCAACGGCGAATTTCACTGTAATGACCGCTTGCGGTCATTACCAAAGTCCGTTTTATCGGACACCTCTTTTGATAAAATATAGATACAGTAAGGAAGGCAAATGAAAACGAGGAGGAATAACAATGCTCAATTTCTGTGTCTACATCTTCACGGCATACGCTGTGTCGGGTTCTGTAAAGACGATTATGGGGATAAAAAAGAAACCCACCCACCGCAGAAATCGCCGCAGACGATAATCCACAAAATCAACGGAGGAAATTATTATGAAAAAGGTTTATGTTACAATCACGGGAATGAAATATTACTACGGTTTCAATCCGTTCAGCATCGGCAAAAAACTGACATGCAAAAAGGAACACAACAACCCGTATGACAGCGAGGCAATTAAGGTCACGATGAAAAACATCGGCACGGTCGGCTATATCGCAAATTCGCCGTACACCAAAGCCAACGGCACAATGGGCGCCGGCGCAGTCAATAAGTATGTCAAGAAAAAATTCAAAATCAGAGTAATGTTTATGACGTCAACAAAAATCATCTGCGAAGTAATTGACGGTTTCAAGGATAAATATTCCGAAGAAAAAACCGAACCGACAGACAAAATCGAAGAAAAAGAGGTTGTTGAGTTTTGATTACGGTACGGGCATTCATCGGACACCGGTAGGTAATAACACAAATTATGGATTCAATTTTGAACGCATTGCGTGCAATCGTGTGCATTGCACACGAACGGGCGAACAACTACAATACTACGCTCGGGTATAATATGTTTTGGCATTGCACAAACTATCTACACGAATTGGGAACGGCGGCTCGCCGTGCGGGCGGATAATATGTGCAGTGTAGTAACATAGTATACAACAGTGCAAAGACATAGTATACAGTTTTATGATAAAATAAACGGTCGGGAAATACAGCTTTGCATTTTGCAATGTATCTTCCCGACCATAACTTTTCACTATTAACTATTCACTTTTAGCTGTCCGTCAGGACAATTTAGCTGACGAAAATCAAGGATTTTCGTCAATACCCCCACCTGTCAAAAAATCTGACAGTCTGATATGTCAGGATATAGTTCTGACTTTCGTGGAAAGCGCTCTGAACCATATCGGGATTATACATATACATAATGCGGTGCTGAACGGCATCCTTGTTTTCGTCAAAGATATAGCTTACCGCCTGAATACATTCCTGATTTGTGCCGATTTTGGTACTGCCGGTATAATGGCAGTTCTCGATAACCGAGGCAACTGTCGGATAACCGTCAAAGCACATTGCATCTTTTACCGACTGAGCAATGAGCGCCGCTCCTATAAAACCGCCCGAACCGAATTCGCCCATGCAAAGCCTTTCAAGAAGATCCCTGTCCTCATCGGTAAGCGTTACCTTGGAGCATTCATAGGTTTTGTCCGGATTGTCAATTGCCACAAGATAACCTGCGTCCCATTGAGATTGGTAATCGACAGGCTCTTTTGGCGGAATTGCCGTAGCAAACGGAACGGTTGCCTGTGTTGTTGTCACGGGCTGAGTTGTCGCTTTTGTTGCCTTTGTGGCTTTTGTCTGAGGCTGAGTTGTTGCCTTGGTTGCTTTAGGCTTTGCCGTTGTTGTTTCAACGGGTACGGTTGTTGCGGAAACAGTTGTTGTCGGAACAATCTTCCGAATATTCGGATTTACCCTTGCCATTGCCGATTCTGTCGGAGTTTCTCCGGCATTGAGAGTACCGTTTGAGCAGACGAACTGCAAAACTACCAAAACGGATACTACAACAAGCACAACCGACAAAACCTTGTTTATATTTTTATTGAAAAACTTCATCGTTTCACCGCCGTTTAATACTTCTAAATACAAATGACGCACAAAAAAACACGCTGTCACACACATAATAATTATACCACGGTATGCTTTTCTTTTCAATTTAAGCATTCTACAAAAATGAACTGCCTTTTTTAAACAATATTACCTAAGCGGACAAATTATTACCATAAACAAAAGCCGACGCATATGCACCGGCTTTTTATTTTGAAAATACTTATTTAAAATGACTGTTTCTCGGCTCTTCTGTACTTTGAAGGTGTTGTTTCGTAGTACATTTTGAATGCTCTGTTAAAGTTTGAAATGTTGTTGAAGCCCGACATACCTGCAATTTCGATAACGGGAGTGTCCGTTGTGGTAAGAAGCATTGCGGCTCTTGTCAGTCTGAGCTCGTTAAGGTAGTTTACAAATGTTGTATTCATAAGCTCCTTAAAGAGATGCGACACATAGTAACGGCTAAGACCTGTTGTCTGAGCTATTGTATCAAGAGTAATGCTGTCGCAGAAGTTGTTGTTGATATATTCCGTAATTCTGCGGAGAGCACGGTACTTTTTGCCCTGAGCCTCAACATCACAAATCTTAACAAGACCCGATGAGAAAAGAATATAGAAAATGTCGTACATTTTGCCGTGAACAAGAATCTGGAAGAACTCGTGCTTTTCGTTCTCGGCAGAAATAACCGTGTTCATATCGTCAATAAGATTATTATAACGGTAGTCGCCTCTCGTAACCTTTGCAAAGTGAGTGCAGTTGCCTGTTACAAGACCTCTGATCAGACTCTGCGGAATAAACTCCTGAGTGAGCGATGCAGGATTTGAAAGGTTAAGAAGAATAACATCAACTCTTGCGTTGCCTGTATTATTAATTTTGTATCTCTGATTAGGTGAAATAAAGTAAATGTCGCCTGTTGAGAGCGAATAAGTGTCAGCACCCATTTCAACAGTCATATAGCCGTCCCTTACAACAGCCACAAGAACCTCGTTGTGAACATTCCACATATTGCTGTCAATAATCATTTCACCGCAAACTACTCTGTAAGCTGAACTGGATGCGGTTGCCGAACGCAAGAAATCAAAATCCATAATAATAACCCCGATTCTAAAAAATTATGTTTTCAAACATTTTGTGTCTAAAAACAACACAAATAATCACTGCAACAATATAATAGACTTTATGCACAATAAAGTCAATAATTACGACAAATGTGCAAAAAATAAATGTATAAACTGCAATTAGTGCAAATTTTAAATATTCCGCTGTCTGCTGTATATTAATTGATTTTTAATTCTACGCAATAATGTATCAATTTATCTACTGATAATTGTTATGATTGTTTCCGAGTCAGACATTATTATTTAACGATTTTAATATGAAATATTGCCAATCATACGGCAATTAAAATGAATCGTTTACATTTTCAAGCTGCTTTTTAAATTCATCAACAACATTTTGCGGCGATATAATTCTGACCTTTCCGCCAAGACCGAATACCCAAGCGTAGAACTGTTTGCTTGTCATAATATCAACCGATACACCGAATGTTGTGTCGCTTTCCTTTGTAACAAAAATATCTCTGCCAAACCTGTCAACAATAACACCTATGCAGTCATTGTCAACCGACAGCTTAACCGTAGCTTTTTCACCGCCGAACATTGAGAAAACGCCCTTTGAATAATCTGCAGGATCAAATTTTTCAAAGGTCTTTCCCCCGTCACGCTCATCGTCAAGCACCTCGATATTGTCCATTTTGTCAACACGGTAATGCTTTATACTGTCGGCACAGGTGTCATAGGCAATGAGATAGTAATTCTCATCATCCCAGCACAGCGCCCACGGTGATGCCGTGTATCCGCCGTTCCTGATTTTTTCACGCTTGACAATTCGCTCCGTTCCCGAAAAATCGAGTTCCCAACGGTAGTATTTGAACGAGATTTTGCGGTTGAGTGCTATTGCATTCTGAATTTTGTCAACCGAATAATAAATTCGTTCATTCATTGTTTTGGCTCTGTTTGCGACAAAAACCTGCCGTTGCAGTTCCTTGCCGTCGTGAACACTTGCAAGCCCTTCAAGCTTATGAATGAGGGAAATGCTCTTTTTTTCAGTAATGAATTTTGAGCTTTGAATTGCGTCAACAAGAAGCTTCAACTCGGGCAGTTCAAATTCTCTGCTTGCAACATAATATTTAACGGTTGATGATTTGCTTTTGCAGATGTCCATTCCGAATTTTTCAAGCACCTGCAAATCATCGTAAAGACTTTTTCGCTCCGCAGTAATTCCGTACAACGCAAGCTCCGCCAGAATTTCGCTTGAAGTCAGCCCGTGATTTTCATCGGTTTTTTCAAGAAGAATTTTTCGCAGATACAAAAGCTTCTGTTTTTGCATAGGATTTCTCGACATAATACAGTCCCCCTCAAAGGATTATATATTTTTATGTGTTTATTATATCAAATTTCAGCCGAGATTTCCATATATTTTTACGGTGAGCCACCGTTCCCAATTCGTGCAGACAGTTTGTAATATCCAAATCATATTATGCCCGAGCGTAGAATTGTAATTGTTTATTTAATCCGCCCACACGGCGAGCCGCCGTTCCCAATTCGAGAACATAAATTTTCTGCCATTACTAACGGGAGAATACGGTTTTCCTCTGCAATTAGACAGTTAAATTCATATAAAATAAAAATTGCATCAATGCCGTTTCGGGCATCAATGCAATTCATTTATCTCAACTATCTTCTCGAAAGGTCTGCGGTGGCACACCGCCGACCATAATTTTCCATTTTCAATTTTCCATTTTACATTAACTACTAAATCCGCTCATCATGCCCGTAAGCATTACGACAAGCGGCATTGTTGCAAGTGAAAATACCGTAGTTGCGGCAACGATACTAACCGACAGCTCAACATCCTTGTTGAACTTTGTTGCAAACATAGTTGTTGTTGCGGCAGTAGGGGCTGATGTGGCAATTACGCAAGCCATGGTAATTATGGGTGTGACACGGCACAATGACATTACAACCGCTGTAATCATCGGTAAAGCAATCAGACGGACTGCCGAAGAAAAATATACGCCCTTGTCAGTAAACGCCTTTTTAAAGTCAGCCTGTGAAAGGTAAAAACCTATAATAAGCATCGGGAGCGGAGTGTTCAGAACTGCAAGATATTCAACCGGTTGACTGATTATGTACGGAAGCTTAAAACCTGTAATAAACAGGATAATTGCAAGAAGAACACCAATAAGACCGGGGTTGAGAACAAGCTTTTTGAATGAAAGCTGTTTTTTGTCACCACTCATTGAAACAAGTCCGTGCGTCCATACAAAAATGTTGAATACGGCAACGAAAATTGAGCCGTAAAACCAACCGTCATCACCGAGAATTGCCTTCTGGAGGGGCAAAGACATAAATGCACAGTTTGAATAGATTGTTGCAAAGCGGATAACAGCCTTACGGCTTTCATCTTTATCATGAAAAATCAGGTTACAGATAAGTATTGAAACAGCGAAAATAAGTGCAGAGCAGGCAACGCAAATTATAAGTCCGCTCAAAAGTTCAAACGAGAACTCTCGCTGAAAAGCAGAAATCATAACGCAGGGCGTCACAACATACAATACTATATCGGTCATGTGACGGGCGGAAAAATCGGTGATAATTTTCTTCTTACCGCAAATAAAACCGACTGCAATCAAAATGAACAGTACAAGCACCTGTTGTGCAATAATAATGAAATTCTCTCCCATAAATCATTCTTCTCTCTTAAATTAATCGCTATCATTTTAGCACAGTTGCAAGAGGTTTTCAAATGATGATGTGCTTTTTTTCGTTTTTTTTGACAGAAAAAACGACATAGTTCACAAATATGAGGCAATAACATTGTGCATTTCAACTAACAGGAATTTTATTTTTTCGCAAATATGTATTAACCGCCGAATTTTTGTACAGTTTATTGACATTTTTTACTCTGAAATGTATAATATTTACAAAAGATAAAACTTTTATTTCTGCAATATTTTATTACTTTGAAAGAAGGATTTATTATGGCAACAACAAAGAAAACAACTGCAAAAACAGCCCCTGCAAAAACTGCTCCCGTTAAGGAAGAGCCTGTAAAAAAGACTGTTGCAAAGGCTGAGCCTGCTAAGACTGTTGCTACAGCTGCAAAGAAGGCTGAACCCGCAAAGACAGAAAATGTAAAGGTTGAAACTGTTAAGAAAGCAGAACCCGTTAAAAAGGCTCCTGTTAAGAAAGCAGCTCCAAAGAAGGTTGCTCCAAAGAAGGTTGCTCCAAAGAAGCCCGTTCCGGTTGAAACAAAGGTTAATTTCTTCGTAGAATATGCAGGCGCACAGGTTCCTGTTGAAGAAGTAATCAAAAATGTTAAGGCTACATACGGCAAGGATGCAAAGGAAATTTCAATCTATCTGAAGCCCGAAGAAAGCAAGGCATACTTTGTTGCCGACGGCAACGCAGAAGAGATGGATGTATTCTTCTGCTGATTGCAATAAATTTTGAATTTAAAACACAAGCTTTAAAGACCGCTCAAAAGAGCGGTCTTTTGTTGTTTTAAGATGAATGTTGCGAAAAATCGTAGTGCGGATATTATCCGCCCCACGACCAAACAGTTAATTTCATATATAAAAAACGGTCGGGCGACAATAATTTGCATTTTGCAAACTGTCGCCCGACTTTAATTTTCTACTTTCAATTTTCCATACGCTCGGACAATTTAACTCTCGCACTTGTAAAACTAACTTCTCGAACGGGGAACGGCGGTTCGCCGTATTATCTGTCTTTCAAATCAACATATTCCTTGTTTTCGGAAATGCTCATATATGCAGGACGGATAATCTTACCGCAGTTGATAAGCTCCTCAAGCCTGTGTGCGCTCCAACCCGTAATACGAGCTGTTGCAAAAAGCGGAGTATAAAGCTCGCACGGAATGTCAAGAAGGCTGTAAAGAAGTCCGCTGTAGAAATCGACATTTGCGGCAACACCCTTATAGATTTTACGCTTTCTGCCGATAACCTTCGGAGCCAGTCTTTCAACTCTCTCATAAAGATCAAATTCATCATTGTGACCTTCGGCAAGCGCAAGCTTTTTAACAGCACCGTGAAGAATCTGCTGACGGGGGTCGGAAATTGTATAAACTGCGTGTCCCATACCGTAGATAAGACCTTTTTTATCAAAAGCCTGCTTGTCAAGGAGCTTCTCAAGATAATCTTCAAGAGCGTCCTCGTCCTCCCAGTCCTTAACATGCTTTTTGAGATCCTCAAACATATAGTAAACCTTAACATTTGCACCGCCGTGCTTAGGACCTTTGAGTGATGCAAGTGCCGCAGCTACTGCCGAGTATGTATCAGTACCCGAAGATGTTACAACATGTGTTGTAAATGTTGAGTTGTTACCGCCGCCGTGTTCCATATGGAGAATGAGCGCCATATCAAGAACCTTTGCCTCAAGCGGAGTATAGTGTCTGTCGGGACGAAGAAGCGACAGAATAACCTCGGCTGTTGACATTGTAGGCTCTGCACGGTGGATATAAAGGCTGTTATCACGCTGATAGTGATTATATGCGTGATAGCCGTAAACCGACAAAAGAGGGAATACGGAGATAAGCTGTATACACTGTCTTAAAACATTGTCGATTGATGTATCGTTAGCGTTCTTATCATAGCAGAAAAGTGTGAGAACACTTCTTGCAATTGAGTTCATCATATCGTTACTTGTGGCCTTGAGGATAACATCACGAACAAAGTGCTGAGGAAGAGTTCTGTACTGAACGAGAAGCTTCTTAAAGTCTTTAAGCTGTTCTTCATTAGGCATATCGCCAAAGAGAAGAAGATATGTAACCTCTTCAAAACCAAAACGGTCATCCTCAAGAATACCGTCAACGATATCCTTTACATTATAGCCCCTGTAACGAAGCTCACCCTCGCAAGGAACAAGCTTTCCGTCAACAAGCTTATTCTGTGTGATTGTAGAAATATCTGTAAGACCTGTGAGAACACCCTTACCGTCAAGGTCACGCAGACCTCTTTTTACATTGTACTTACTGTATAAATCTGTATCAATAACGGAGTTATGCGTCATTTTCTGAGCCAGAGCATGAATCTGCGGTGTAACATCCGAATACTCGCTGTTTGTCATAAAAAACACTCCTTTTTAAAATTCACAATAAATTGAAACTATATTTTATATATTATAGCACATTTTTTAAAAAAAGAAAAGGTACAATTCTTGCAGAAGTGTCATAACGATTTTTAACCTTATATGTAGAATTTGCATAATTTTCTGTCTTTTTATTCATCATTATGCAACTTTCGGGATGTTTATTTATAAATGAAGTATAATTTTGACGGATATAAATCTGCAATCCGTCATTTGAGAGTTTCGGGCAGAAAAATACGGAGCAGGAAAAACCTGCTCCGTAAAAAACAACATTATTTTATTACTTGAGATATGCGCCGTTAGTGCCGATCTGACCGTCAATTCCGGTGAAACCGTCTGCACAGCAAACATAAACTCTCATATTAGCCTTACCAACAGAAGATACTGTAAGTGTGCCGTCTGTAACATACTTAACATCGCCTGTAACTGCATCAATGTACTTGCCGTTAGGAAGGTTCTTGAATGTAGCACCGCCTGAGATAGTTACACAAGCAAGGCTGTCTGTAGCGCCCTGTGTGTAACGGCGAACGAATGCCATATTACCGTCAACATAAGTCTTGCTTCTTGTATACTGACCCTTCTGAAGTGCAGGAACTGCTCTTCTGATTCGGTTGAGCTGCTGAATATGAACAGCGAGAGGTGCTTCAAGTGTGCTTGCAACAGCACCGCTTGCATTAGAATATGTACCAAAGTCTGTTGCTGTTACGTCGCCCTCGAGGTAGTCACCGAAGTATGCACGACCTGTTGTTGAAAGAGGTGCGTTAGGACCAACATCCATAGGAACACCCTTCTGGAACTCAAGCTCAGAACCGTAGTAAAGACACGGAATACCACGGAAAGTAAAGAGTACATCAAGGTTCTCAGCCCATGACTGTGTACCGCCGTCATAACGGCTGTCCATATCAGGACCGTAGTCGTGAGAATCAACATATGTTACATTCCATGATGAGTCATTGTAGTACGGATCTTCTTCACAAGCACGGGTAAATGCGTTGCTTGCATTTGAGAAGTTCCAATGCATCGGGAAGTCGATTACGCTTGTGCCGTTTGACTTGCTGTAATCAGGTGTGTGATACTTAAGACCGTCAAGATAAACATTATCAGATGTGGGCTGATTTGCTGTACTTGCGTTGCTGTCATAGTGCTTAAGTGTAAGATTAATGTTTGCAGCCTGATCATTTGTAAATGAATCGATGTACTGGCTGTCTGATTCAGCCCATGTATAGAACGGAGCTGAAATTGCAGGAATGTTGTGGTTCCAGAATTCACTTACACGAGTACAAACCTCACCAAAGATGAAGAAGTTTTTACCGCCTGTCTTGAGCCATGACGGGAAGTAATACTGGTTAAGTGTAAGTCTTGAAACGTGCTTTTCAGTATCAAGTCTGAAAGCGTCAACACCCATGTTGATATAGTTGTTATAAACGTCGTTAAGGTAATTAGCAACTGTAGGATTCTCTGTGTTGATATCAACGCAGTCACCGGCAATCTGACCTGTCTGTACAGTCGGGCTTTCCCAGCTGAGGTCTTTGAAGTGGTGATAGTAGTTTTCCGTGTCGTGATTACCGGAGTCAAGCTCCTTAGTATCCTTCATGATATTAAGTCTTGCGGCATACTGATACTTAGGCTCAAGGTCATTATAGTTCGGGAATGTTTTAGCAAAGTCGCTTCCCTCAATAACCTTCATGCAATCTACAGAAGCAAGATCCTGAATTGAGTCGTATTCCTTTGTAAACATAGGAGCAAGAGTTGCCTCACCGAAGTTACCTGAATGGTTAACTACGATATCCTGAACAATCTTGATGCCCTTTTCATGAGCGGCATCAATAAGATCCTGATATGTAGCGCCGTCACTCTCGTAACGAACATCAACTGTTGAGAAGTCCATTGCATGGTAGCCGTGGTAATCGTAGCCTGACGCATTTGTTACAACAGGAGTAATCCAGATTGCGCTGAATCCGAGAGCCTTAATATAATCGAGCTTGTCGATAAGTCCCTTGAAGTCACCACGCCATGCGGGATCGCTGTCGGGGTTGTTTGCCTGTGAGTCGTCCCAGCAATGAACATCGTTACCTGTGTCACCGTCATAGAAACGGGTTGTGATTACAAAATAAATTGTGTCTTCACGCATGTCAACACGGTCAAATTCCTGCATATCTTCAGGATTTTTGCTTGACCATCTCTTATTTTTGTACCACCACTCGCCTGTGTTTCTTGTGAGTTCCGCAGACTGCTTTCCGTTTGTAACAAACATCATATTGATTTTTGTTACATCGTTGAAAGTGTACTTGTAGTAGTTGTTTCCCTCGGAAGTCATCTTAACGCCGGGGTACTCCGTGCTGATGTTTTTCGGAAGACTGTTCCAATAATAGATTGTGGGCGTGCCTTCCTCACAGTAGTAATGTACTGTGATTGTGCTTGATGCCGAAGTGTCGTTATCGTCATCTGTATTAGCCGCACTTACGGACATAACAGATACCGTGCAAATTACGCAAATCGACAAAATCAAAGCAAGCAATTTTTTGATTTTTGCCATAGATTTTCCTCCTTTTGTTATACTTTGTACAACATAACATACAATTATATTATAATTTAGACAGCCTCATATATTTTTCTTTTAAGGAATTATTACAACTTTGATGCCGCCAAAGATTAAGCCCTCAATTTGGCTATTATATACAAAAAGGAGCGACAGATTCTGTTTTTTCAACTCTTTTAAAGGGTTAAGTCAAATCTGACGCTCCGTTAAATTATATTTTATATTTTCAAGCTTATATTAGGTTCAAATTTTGCGACTATTGCTTTAAAACGAATTTATCAAGTGTGTTTGCAATACCGTCGTTATCGTTTGATTCGCAGATGTAATCGGCAATCTTCTTTACATCGGTTTCGGCATTACCCATTGCAACGCCGAAGCCTGCATAACCTATCATTGTCATATCGTTGTAGTTGTCGCCGAAAGCGGCAAGCTCTTCCCTTTTAATCTTGAGTTTATCAAGCAAAAGCGGAAGCATTGAGCCTTTTGTAACACCAAACGGCATAATCTCAAGAAAATAAGGTGCGCTTTTATATACATCGAGCAAGCCGTCATAACGGTCTGCAAGAATTTTCTGATACTTATCAAGCTCATCGGGTTCGCCTGCAAGAAGAATTTTGTTGATATCAAATCTTACAGATGAGATAAAATCGTCAACAACAACCATTTCAGCCTTGATAACGTCCCTTTCAACATAGGTATAGTCGTTCACCTTGTTGTCAGAGATAATTCTCCTGTCATCATAGGTGTTGATTGTAATGTTTGAATCCTTAAGAACATTTACGATATCGGGAAGATACTCAAGCGGAAACTGCTTGCTGACCATAGTTTCGCCTGTTTCGCAGTTGATAATCCTGCCGCCGTTAAATGCCATAATAAAACCGCCAAAGCGGTCAAGCGCAAGGTCCTTTGCAATCGGCATTATTCCTATGGGATGTCTGCCTGACGCAAGAATAATTTTCTTGCCCTGTTTCTGCGCCTCCATAAGAGCATATCTTGTACGGGGAGTAATCTCCTTTTGGGAGTTTGTCAGCGTACCGTCAATGTCAAGCGCTATTAATTTGTAATCCATGAAACCACCCTTAACATATCAATTTCTAAACACAATCAGTATGTTACGGTCAAATTTGACCGTATAAAATATAACACAAATCGCCCAAAAATGCAACTAAAAAGCCGCTTTTAGCCCATATAAAAGCTATTTTTACCATTTTTTCGCTTTGTCTTTTTTGCCAACAAAAAACGGACGAAAAGAGAATTTTCCTTTCGTCCGAAATTAAATATATTCAGTTTTTATTTATTCTTCCGATTTTGTATCGTTGTCGGATTCAGTCTTTTGCTGTAATTTTTCCTTCTGCAAACGGTCTATAATTTCGTTGATGTCGCTGTCATTCGGTGATTTGTCATGTCCCGTAAGTATGCGGATTATAACGACAAGCTCATCAATGAATATCAGCAGCAGCGCCGCAATAAAAATCAGCAGTCCCCACGGTGAGAAGAAAAGGTTATACAGAGTGTCGATGAATCCAAGCTTACACACCATAATATAAAGCACATCTTCGGTTGAAATTTCCGGGTCGGGAGTATCGTTTGCAATGCCCTTTGTCTGTAGCTTATATGTGCCGTCAGCTGTTTTATACGGTGCAACTACAACCTTATGAGTCACGAGAAGTCCCTCGGTCTGTCCACTGCCACGATAGGTGATAATATCGCCGACCTTGAGGGCGGTCGGATTGTCAACGCACTTTCCGAGAATAACATCGCCGATCATAAGCTCGGGCTGCATACTGCCCGTTGAAACTCGAAGCACGGAATATCCGAAAAGCGAAGGTGTTTTTCCGTTCACCTTTGAACCCATAAACACAATTACGGTCAGCACAAGTATTGCAAGCACTCCCCAGCAAATTATATTTTTAATTATCCGCAGGGTTTTGCGGAGCTTTGATTCATGCCTTTTCTTTATTCTATTTTTTGATTTGGGGTGTTCGGTTGTTACAGATGTCACTTCAACCGCATTTTCAAAATCGTTATTTTTATCCATAAATTCCTCCACGGCAAGTTGCCGTTCCCGGTTCGTGTAGATTGTTTGCAATGTGCGAAACATATCCGCCCGAGCGTTACTTTATATCGGTCTTTACTTTCATTTATATCGGTGTGCCACCGTTCTCAGTTCGTGAAGACAGTTTGTTAAATTCAAAACACATTTTCCCCGAATGTAACATTGCAATCGTTCGTACAAACACAAGCTATCCGCTAATGAACATATTTTATATAACGAAAATGCGTATATATTCGTCAAAACGGGCGGATTATATTCTCTGCCGCCGATTATAAATTATAATAAAAAAGGGCTGTAAAAACAACCCTTTTGGAAATTTAAAATTTTAAAATTTTAAAGTGAAATTTGTACATCGCCAAGTGAATATGCAGCGCTGGATGCTGTATCGTTTTTGATATACCAATACACCTTTGTAACAACAGGATCGCTGTCGGCTTTGCCTTCAATCTTCATATTCGTAACAATCGGAATATACGAGCTTTTAGCCGGTTCATCACTTACGGTAAGCTCACATTTTGCAGTTATTTTATCACCGTACGCACCCGTAGATGTAACTGTAACAGTAGTCTTGCCTGCCTTTTTGGCAATAACCTGACCTTTACCGTCAACTGTTGCAACATCAGTTTTTGACGATGTGTAAGTCACTGTACCCTGTGCCTTTGCGCTTAAATCAAATGTCTTACCTACTACAGCTTCTGCATTAGAATAAAAACTAGAAATTCCGGCAGCTTTAGCAAGCTCACCATTCACCTTGGTCTGTTCATAAACGGTTCGGAATTTATTGTCCCAATGAAACCACAATACAGTATTATATGTATCTACATTAGTATTATCACTGCCTTCGCACCATTCTTTACCACCAACTGTATTCTTTTTGTACATTTTTACATTATTATAATTATATGGGATTGTACAATAAGAAATATCATAATTAGCTTTAAAATTTGAATAACCTGGTGTAGCAAGAGTATATTCCACATCTGATTTTAAAAAGCTATTATTCACGCCTGCTTCAACGGCGCCCTGACCATTCCAACTATGCAGAAAATAATCACCGGGATTTAAATTATTACGGTCAACTTTCAAATTTTCGGGTAAAGAATCAGCAGTAACAAAACCAACATACACATTCTTCTTATTCACATTACACTGTGTCTTGGAAACATAGGATGTTTGTGAATCGGAGGTAAATCTCTTGTAGGTTCTGAGGGGGCTGTTCACACCGACAGAAAGTTTGTTAGTTTCCGAATTATTAAGGAACAAAGAAATTGACTGCGGTGCATTTCCCGTGTTCTTTACCTCTGTACAGAAATATTTTGTTTCATGGGCGGAAACAGTTGTCAAACCACTAAAATTAAACGGATCAGTACTATACTCACTGCCGTCAGGTTTTGAAGCAGCATAAGTAACAGCAGTAATATTTTTTCCGTTGGTCACATTGTAATCTCCGCTCCAAGAGAGGGAGTCGCCCTTTTGCACTTCAGGACGATTAAACCACGAAAAAGTCGTAGTTGTTCCACACAACAAACACAGTACAAGTCCGAGTACAATAACAAGTGTAAATTTAGATTTCTTCATGGTTTCACCTCCGTTGAATTACTTGTTTTACAGATTTACTGCCAGGCACCAGTGCCATTATCATAGATTGAGTTATAGGTTGTCTTTGTGCCTCGGTCACCTGTATCCCAGGTATTCCAAGCCTGACTATCATCATTAGGATTTATACGCTTAATTGTAAACGAGGTTGCATTAGCAGGTATATTCTTCCATGTCCAAGTGGTTTGACCCTTGAATGAACTAAGATCACGATAACTTCCGTCAGGTAATACAAGTCTCATTTTTGGGGTTGAGTTTGATAGCCATTGTTTTTCAGTTTTGTCGACCAGGGTTATATCAATCGAAGTAATAGGTTTAGGTTTCGGAACATATTCTACAAGTGCTTCAGGTGAGCCACTCTCAAAGAGGTATGTCTTGCCGATTGTACCCTCAAGTCCACTATTGCTTGGATACTGAGTGCCACTACCATTGTTTACAATAACTCTGAATTTACCTTTATCAGAAGTTGTAAATTCTAATTTATAATAGCCTGTAATATCATCATAATTAGCAACCTTACCCGGCCATCCACCTTTGTATTCAGTCCCTGAATCGCTGTATACATATGCATTATAAGTGCTGAATCCATCTCTGGGTTCAAAATAGATTGTTGTTGTTGACTCAGTAGTCTCCAACTCAAACTTAGCATACAGAGTGATTCCCTTGCTAACTTTATTTAAGGTTATAGGTGAAACATTGTTGTTTTCATCGAAATACGGTTCATTACAAGCCTCGTCCTTATACCAACCGGCAAACTTGTAACCGTTATTGGCACTTGCCTTAACTGTTACATTTTCGCCCTCCATAACGGGAGCTTTCGAAATTTTATCGGCTTTTTCGTTGCCAACCTGTACAGTACCGGCTGTAACAACATTTCCGTTGTTGTACATCGCTTTGGCTTCTACCGTATACAAAGCCTTAAATCTTGCATACAGTGCATATGTCTTTACATCAGAATATTGTATCGTCATTTTTGTAGAATAGACGCCGTTATCTAAGATACAATCTTTAACCGCTACCTTCGGATCTGCTGCATCTTTACTCTCATACCAACCGATAAAAGCATAGCCGCTTTCAGGCTTAGCATAAAAAGTTACTTCTCCGTTACGATTTACCGTTGTTGTTACTTTCGACGCATATTTATTATTGTCAAAAGACACCTTACCGGCTTTATCAAAGGGAGCGTTATTACCGTGCTGAGTGTATGCTTCTACAGTATAAGTATCAACTTTGAATTTCGCATACAACTTCTTGGAAACCTCAACATTAGCCAATTCATATTTATCGCTCGAACTCTCCGAAATACTCTCACAGGCTTCATCTGTGTACCAACCTTCAAAAACATATCCGTCTTTAGCTTTTGCGTAATATGTAACTGTGCTGCCCTTAACAGCATTGAGTGTAATGTGTGTTCCATCGTTGGAATCTACAGTCGAGTTTTGGTTTCCACACTTAATTTCAACTGAGCCGCCATTTGTGCTTTCAGAAAGGTTTGCACCGTCATATGTTCTGACATAAGCCTCAAATGTCAACGACTCAACATAAACGGCTGTAAAGTTATAGTTACCTGAAGCTGTCGGGGTAAAATAACCGTTGCTGTCAATGCCGTCTGCCACGGCACTTGTATCGCTGTTTACCCAGTTTTTCAATACGAAACCTTTTTTAGGATTTGCTATTAGCTTAACCTTTGTACCTGGGGTTACAGAAATTGTAGTACTTGTCAAACCATCATAACTAACTTTAGGATCTCCTGCATCTTTCTTGCCTGCAGTAACAGTAATAGTAGCAGGTGGATCCCAATAACCTGTTGTAGCAGAAGTAACAACAAAAAGCGTTGAATTGCCTCTGTTAGGAGCAGGAATTTTATATGTATTACCGTTATTTGTAAAAGAAAAAGTCATGTTGTCTGCCTTTTCCTTTGCAATATAACCGACCCAGTTTTTCTTGTCAGCAGTAAATGGCATTCTAACTTTACTGTAAGAGTCATTTTTATCCGGAACCATATATACACTTGAAACATTGCCTGTATCAGGGAGTACATCGGCGGTTTTGCTTGAAACACTGATTTCAATCACTTCGCCCCATGTACCGTATCCGGCGTTACTGTTATTATGATCGCCATAGGCGGTGTAGTACATACTGTCGCCTGAATTGAGCGACTTCATATCAGTAGTCCAAGTAACACTTCCCGAGGTGAACTTAACTTTTGTACCGTCAGCGGCTGGTGTATAATCACAGTAATATGTATGCGACTTCGCATCAAACTTCATCGCTACAGAAGTTTTGCTACCCTGCTGAAATGTTACATTCTTTGTCCAATTTTTTGTGGTATCATTTACAGTACGGTCAACAAAATACACTTTATTGCCTTTTTTGTTCTGAGTTACAATATTAACATCAGTTATTGAAACAGTTTTACCGGCATATGCAGTAGCCGCCTTATCATCCTGAAGCCACACTTTAATATTTATTGTTTTACTGCTTCCTCTATCAACCCGAAACAACTCCGTTGGTCTAGGTTCAGAACTAACAACAAAATCGCTAAAAGCTTGAACATTCTCAGGAGCGTTAGTGCCATCTGCTTTATTTACAACATTTCCGTCACCGGCATTAGAACCGCATACAACCGTATTTTGAGTATCGGTATCTGTAATTGCCATTCTTACAAGGTTTCCTGAAACATTTTCACCACCTATAGTTATCTTAGGTACTTGCTCAAGGTAAAATTCTGCATGATCCGCTTTAAATGTTTCATCAACCTTTACATTAAATGAAAAGTCAATATAATTAACATTCTTATCATTTACATCCGCACATCTGTAAGAGCCAACACCAAACTCAGAAGCACCTGAGTTCTTTATTGGAAAAAATATATTTTCACCGTCAGCACTTGAAGCCGAAGCAAGATGCACTCCACCCGCAGCACGGAAATATTTAGTCAAGTCAATGATTTTGTTTGAATAACCATCACCACTGCCAATATCGGCATTAGTATAAACATAGTTGTCAATTTTTGCGCCCTCAGCTTTAATTGTGATTGTTGAAATAGTTTCAACCCAAGCCGAAACGGACACAACCGATATGGCGAGTACTTCAACAAGTGCCACCATAGTGAGTATAAAACCTTTTCTTGTTTTTTTATTCTTGCCAAATGCAAGTCTGTTTTTCAAATACTCCATTAAAAGAGCAAGTCTTTCTCTCATCGTGACACCTCCTTAATGTGTTAATCAATTAAATTTACCAATTGCCTGCTTTTTCAACTTTGCCTGATCCTTGATTTACCAAACTATAAGATATGATATATTCGTTAGAACCCGCACTCTCAGTAAATGTATGCTGAATGTTTGTAGGCACTAGATAATTCCTTATTATTGGATCTTCTTTTGCAGGATCATACAAATCAAATCTTACAAGTCGAGAACCGCTTTTGACGCTTGTCTTTGACAGCACGCACTTATCTCCGCCACCCTGCGGTTTCATTTCATAAGCGGTTTCTGTACCGTTTGAATCGAAAACGGCTTTTAGTACCAAAACATCCTGACTAAGCAGATTTCTCAGACCTCCGCCGCCGTTATATGAATTATATTCATTTAACCATAAATTGTAATCAATTTGAATATCCGCTCTCGCGTAGGTCTCTCCGGTTATCGGCAGTTGTTCGGTTGTAGTCGGTTCAACACTGCCGCCTGAACTGTTGGCATACTTTGTACCCCAATATCCGATACACGGGGCAACATTTTCAGCAACAGTAGGGGTATCGCCGTAACCGTTACCGTGTACGGCATAATAGGTATTTTCTTTATTTCCGGTTGCAGTTCCGTTATCTGTGCGGTATGTCTGAAGACCGTTTTTATTTATTTCATGTGACCAATTAAACGCTTTTTCACCATTGCCACTTTTATTTGCAGCAATCCATGTGTTTACATCAGCTGTTGTATGCCATACATTATATATTCTGCCTACCTCAACATCATTAGTTCCGTCAAGCTTAATTTTCTCTTTTACTTTACTATATCGCATAAAAGATATGTTTGTTATTTTATCCTTTGGCAGATAAGCTATCCATTCAATAGGTTGTGGTTTTCCCTCAGCATTAACCTTAGTCTTTGACGCACTCATTACTACTGACTTTGGATTTTGAAAGTTTTCGTCATAATAGGTCATAACAAGGAAACATCCGGCATTGCCAACCCACATGAGTTCCGTATTTTCGTCATTGTCAGCATCACCTTTTGTTTTGTCAACGAAAGTAACATATTCCATATCTTTCCAGTTACTTTCAAGTTCAACTGTAATTGACACATTCTGACCCTCGTAAGCGTCACAGTTCTCTCCGGTTGCCTCAAGCCAAGCAACCATGGTTATGTTTTGGGATTTAAGACCGTCAAGAGTAAAAAGAGGAGCACCTGTACCGAAATAGTAGTCGGAAAATGACCTGCCCTTTGCTTGAGTGGTTGTTGCCGAGCCGAGCGAATTAACAGAGCTTACTGCCTGACATTCGTCAGCGTAGCTGTCAATAATTGCAGTGGGATCAATAACGGTCGAAGCCTCAGCACTGTTTCTGATGAATGCAATCCTTATTGGGCAAGGATTCTGATATGCCAGATATGTCAATGGCTTTTTGTTGCCGTCAACAGTAATATGTGTTGCACCGTCATAAACTTCTGTCTTTTTTGTATATTTATTTGTTACCTCAACTTTGTAACTTTTTACATATACCTCAACCTGACCGCCTGTTTGACCGGTAAGGGTAAAATCGCTGTATATGTATCCGTTATTTTTATCTCCTACTGTGCCTTCACGAAATTTCATTTCGCTTGTGTCAACGCTTTGTCCTTCAACGCCGTATCCGCGATCTACAGGAAAAAACATATTACGACCGTCAACACTTGATGCTTCTTTCAGCTTTGCGTCCTTTACGGTGATTGTATTTCTTATTTCTTCACCCTTATTAACTCTCATTCCGGCAGCAGATTCAAGAGAAAAGGGATCTGAATCAATAGTTGCCGTATCTCTTATTGTGAACCATGAAAAGGTAGATACTGCGAAAATACTTAAAACAAGAAAAAGAGCAACATATGAAGTCGTGACCTTTTTTGTGTTATTCAGTCTTGAGTCAACTAAACCGTTGAGAAAGTCACAAAACTTATCTTTCAACTTCATCAAAAATTCCCCTTTCCTACTTTAAATAAAATCAACTTTCTTTTGTCAATACAAGATTAACTTTAAACTTTCCGTTTACAAGAGCAAGTCTTGCCTCTGCGTCTTCGCCCTCAATCCACATATTACAGGTTACCATAGCGCCGTAGTCGCCGTAGTATGGATCGGTATCGGTATCTGAGGACTTTTTAAGTTGTGCAATGTTTTGGTTTTGACCAAGCTCATAGGTAAATTTTCCGCCGTCAAAACCATCATTATTCACAACAAACGCCTTATCAACATCAGTACTGCTGACTGTGTGTTGTACTCTATTCGTGTCATAGTATACATGACTGTACGATTCTCCGCTTGGCATATCGTCTGACAAAGTGTACTCGTCAGTCGTCTGCTCCAACAAGATATTCGGAGCCGGCAACCACAGGAGCTTTTTTAAAGGAGGAGCGGATTTATAGTCAACAACCGAAAATCTTACTGCACCAACTACGGAATCTCTTGAAAAATTACCGTACTTGCTTTGATTTTTAATGCCCGTACCGTCTTGAGTTGTGAGTTGAGGAGCATCCGGTTTTATTGTTGATTTTTTGCCTATTGATATATTATACTGCGATTTTGAACGAATGTAAAGGTCAAATGACAAATAATGCTCATTTGCAGTAGGCTCACTCCACTCTGCTTTTGTATCAACATGGGCTTGACCGCCTGATTGAATCAAAGCCGGTTTTCTAAAAAATGTGCCGTCACCGGTTATTTCGGTCAACTGAAGGTTCTCAAGAAATTTGCAATTAGTTTTATTAAGCGTAATATTACCCACTGTATATTTATCATTGGCAGGAGCAGGGGCACCGTGCCCAACAACAGCAATTTCAATACCGTCAGGTGCCTGACACTCAACCTCTATACCGTTGGCTTCGGCTGAACGCTTATCCGTAAACCACGCCTGAATGCCGCAAAAGCCGGCAAGTGCAACAGTGAACAGAACTATTAAATTTTTAGCAATCATTCTGCCCGTTTTTCTGTTGGGCGCAGTAGAGTTTTTCATTTTTGCCCCTTATTCTTTACCAAAGTAAACTGAAACAAATCCGTTTGCTTTCAGAGTTTTGTTATGGAAAACAGTTGTTTTTCTTTTGGTTGCATCTCTTACAATGTTTTCAAAATTCATCACAAACGGTCTGTCAACACCGGAGAATGTAATTACAATCGGCAGATTGCTCATACCTTTCAGCATTGAACACAAATCGTTAAATGCAACAGTAAGATCTGCCTGCTTTTTATAAACATTATATACGCTTGCGCTGCTCTGTGAAAAGCCTGCAAGCACAACACCCTTTTTACTTCTGCATATGCAAAGAGATCTTACGCTTTTCTGTGCGTTTATAAGCTCGTCTGCGATTGAAAGCTTGCCGAATTTTGCAAGCTCTTCGGCATATTTTGAAACAACTGCAACACTGCCGAAGCCGTAGTCACGAACGAACAAATCGCCTGTATCCTTGACAGATTTAATCTCATCCTTAGCAAGGCTGATTTTTTCGCTTGCTTTCTTTTCGGCTTTGCGAATTTCAGCCTGAGCCTCTTTTTTAACCTCGGCAACCTTGGCTTTCATACGCTTTTCACAAGCTTTTTCTGCAAGCTCAACCTTTTTGTCAACCGACTTATAAGCCTTTTTAAGCTCAGAAGCGTGAGCGGCATTGCTTGCGGCTGATGATTTAAGGTTGGCTTCCTTAATTTCAACAAGTTCATTCTTGTGAGTCTCTTCTTTATCTGCAAGCTCTTTAAGATGCTTTTGCTCTGTTTCATTTGCCTTTGCCGCAAAATCCGCATTCAGCTTTGCTACATAAGTGTTATGTTCAACCTCTGCATCGTTGAATTTATGGTTAAGCGATTCAACCTCTGCCGAATGAGCATCATTCATCTGCTGTTTTTCTTCAGCAAAATCGGCATTCATTTTGTTGACTGTTTCCTTGTGCTGAACACGCTCATTCTGAAGTGTTTCCGTAAGATTTTCATTTTTCTCGGTTAGGTCGGTAATCCTGCGGTTATCCTCTTCAATCTGCGCATGACATTTTTCAAGGTTTTCCGTAAGAGCCGTAATCTTTGCAAGCTGTTCAGCAACCTGAGTTTCAAGCTCTGCAATATGAGCCTTCTGCTCGGCGATAACAGCTTCCTGCTCTTTCACCTTTGTCTGCAAACGAGCATTCTCCTGCACAAGAACAAGTATCTTGCTGTTTAATTCTACTATTTTTTTATTGAGTGTGTCAATAGTCTGATTGAGTTCATCAATCGTTTTATTCAACTCTTCAATAGTATCTTTTAACTGCTGATTTTCTTCCTCAAGCTCGGCAATTCTCTTTTCTGCCTCCATCAACTTGAGTTTTGTCTGCTGGAGCTCTTTCTTAACCTCTTCAAGTTGGTCTTCAAGAGCAGAAACCCTGCCCCTAAGAGTGAGAATCTGCTGTTCTTTCTGATCAATTATAACCTTTAAATTCTTGATTTCATTCGTGAGGTCAAGAATTTTCTTTTCGCGTTCACGGATTTCACGAAGGCGGATTTCCATCTCCTCTTTACGAACAGCATCAAGCTGTGCCTTCATAACCGCCTCGCGGGTCTTCTGCGGCTTTGATTCTTCCTCGGCAATTCGTGCATTTTCAGCGTCGTACTGTTCCTTAAGGATTGAACGAAGTGCTGGGTTTGTAGCAATAGACATCATAAAATGCTGGAATCCCATCGCAAAGTAAACATCCTGCTGAACAGTATCTGTCATTTTGCCGTTGTATTCCTCGCTTACAACCTCAAAGCCTTTACGCTTGTAACTGTCGAGAAAGTTCCACAGCTCAACCACTCTTTTAAAGTTGGGGTTCTTTTTGAGAAGGTTGGTCTGCATGAGCGGCGGACGAACCTCAGGCTCTTTTGAGATTTCCTTAATCAACTGAGTGTTTAAAAACTCATTGAGGGTTGTTCTGATTCTTCTGATTCTGTCAAAGTCCGAAAGCTGAGAAACATCAAGAACATCAAGGTCATCTGCAAGAGTTTCGTGAGATTCATTTATATAGTTAAGATTAAAATCTACTTTTTTCTCATTAAAATCAATGTGGCGAACCATAGAAATTTTATTATAGCTGTCGTTTGGCACATCTTTCATTTTTGAATATTTATCGTCAACAAAATGAAGCGCTTTGCGAATCAGTGTCATAAGCACACGGTTTTCATAAATAGCAAAGCTTTCTTCACGCTCAATTGTGAGGATTTTGTTAGGCGTTACCATATCACCCTCAACCTTGGCGATAAAGTTAGTGTGCTGCGAAAGGTGCTTAACCGACTCGGGGCCAATCTTTTTTGCAAGCTCAACTCTAACAACATTGTCAACCTGCTTAATAAAACGGCGCTGTTCGTCTATTGCTTTCTGAATGTACGGAAGTGTTTCCTCAATGGCAACAACCCATTCCATATCAATTACCTTTTCGTTGGTCTTACCGTCGAGCTTATCCTCGCCCTTATCGCCGTCCTTAAGGCCTTCTGTTATGTAATTGTAAGTAAAATCATTTTTCAGAATGTCCTGCATATACATATATGCTCTGAAATATTTACCAAAATCAGCCATTGATTTTTCTCCAATCAGATAGTTTTACCGCTAAAGGAACAAAGTCCTTTCACCAAGCAAAGGGCGAACAGAGTTCGCCCTGAATTGCTAAAATTATACAAGCTTCTTGAGCATACGGAGATAATCCTTGCTCTCAGTCATATTTTCTTCGCCGAAAAGCTCGTCAATATACGCACAAAGGCCATCTATTTCATCACGAATGTATGAAAGATTGAGTGACTCAAATTTTCTAAATACCTTGCGGGCAAGAACATAGTCAAGACCGTCAAGCTCTGTACCGCCTGTTCCGACATAAGCAGGAACAAAGTCACGAAGCTGTTTTACAATACGGTTACCAAAAGCTATGCGGAAATGCTCAATAACATAATCATCCAGAAGGGCAATCTTTTTGAGGTTCTCTTCCGAAACAACAAATTGAACCTTAGCGGCATTGAGGATGTACTCAAAATGTTTGTATGAAATGTATACAGAGTCTGTGAGAGGTGCGTCAAAAGCAACACCCTTTGTGTCGATGTTAATCGGCATAGCACGGTCATAAACCTTATCTGTGATAGCAAATGTCGAGTCATCGTTATTCGCAGTACCGATGTACCACATATTCGGCGGAATTTTGAGCTGACCGTTCACGATATGCTTCGGGTCAGACGGCCAAGAGTTCGGGATGATATCAACAACCCACTCATCTCTTGACGGCATTTCAAGAATTGAAAGCATCTCGGCAAAGTAATACTCAACTCGAGCGATATTCATCTCATCGAGGATTACCGCATAGATGTTTTCGTTATACGATGCCTCATACATTGCACGGAGAAGCTCGGTTTCGTTGAACTTCTTTGTAAATTCGTTGAAGTAACCGAAAAGCTCTGTTCTGTCGCGCCATGACGGCTGAACGGAAGCAACGATTGAAGGATTGTTTACAAACTTACCAAAGGCGTAAGCAAGTGAAGTTTTACCTGTACCGGAAATACCCTGAAGGATAATAAGTCTGGTAGATGCAAACGCAGCAACAAAAAGTCTGATAAGCTTTATATCGTAGTAAAGACCAAGCTGTGAACAAGCAAAGAGTCTGAAACGCTCACAGAACTCGGGAAGTGTGATATCGTTGTCATAAACCGGCGGAACATAATCTGCCCAAAGCTGGTCGATTTCCGTAAGTTTGTAGAAACGGCTTTCGCCTGTGTCCTCTTCTTCGCCGTTGTTGAGTGACTCGATTTCTTCGCCTGTAAGCTCTGAAATCTCGTTGGGGTTAAGACCAATCTGTGAAACCTTCATAGAGAGAATCTTATCCTTTTCAAGGTTGAGTCTCATAACCTCTTTGTTGAGTGCCTGAACCTCTTTAACAAGAGAATCTGTATCTTTTCTTCTTCTGTGCGAACGAATAAACTTTTTTACAGCGACGACAATAAGCCATACGCAAAGTGCAAGCACAGCAACCAGAAGCACAATGGCAATAATCGCAATTACCCATGCGAGGCCGCCAAGCTCCGTGGTATAGGCATTAATAATGTTTACATAAGCGGAAAAATCAAAGGCATTGCCTACTCCGCCAAATAACCCGGTGATTATTGACCATAATGAGCCAAAAAACTGACCGAGAAATTCAAAAAGAAATTTAAATACTGTATCCACGGTACTTCGTCTCCTTAAAAAAATCTACTCTCATCTTTTGTGTAAGAACACATTTCTAAATTCCTATCTGAAATCTGTCATAAAGGACAACTTCTTCAAGGCGGGCGGCCGATGACCGCCCCTACAGTATGTAACTGTATTTCTTTCTCAGCTTTGATACTGAGAAAGAAATATACCGTTACGATAAACGCTATGAATGCGTTAGGGACAAATTTGTCATAACTTAATCGGAATTATCAGCGGAATTATTGCCGTCAGCAGGTGTTTGTACTTCGGGCTCATTTTCCGCCTTGTCCTGATTTTCTCCGACGGAGGCAAGATATTCCTCAATAGCTCTCTTTTTCTGTTCTTCGGTAAGCTCTGCGGAATCAACCGCAAGCTGTGCCTGTTCAAGAGTTTTTTCCTTATTGTAGGCAAGCAGGTTGAGAACAACACGAACCGCTTCATAAACAAAGAAAATAATCATCGGAAGCAGAACGCAGAGGAAAAATCCAAGCTGAGTTCTGATAAAGCTTAAAAAGTTACCCACGCCGCCAATCCTCGTACCTGTGTATTTGGCAACAATAGTTGAAGAGGTTTGAAGATCCTTATCTGGCTCCGGGTTGGTTTTCTTGTTGTCACCCTGTGTTCTGTAGTAGGTAATGTTGTCATCCTTAATAACCTCTACAATTCGGTGGGTGTTAAGAACGGACTCACCGTTGACTGTGATTGGGAATGTAACAATATCACCTTTTTCATATTCATACGAGGGATCATCTGTAACCTCGCAGAGGATCATATCACCTATGTTGATTGTGTCCTCCATTGAACTTGACAAAACGCTGAGGGGCGCAACGCCGAAAATATTGGGGACCCCTGATGATTTGGAAGTTAGTGACAATGTAACGATTAAAACCGACACTGCCAGAATCAAAATCACAATAATGTCAATTATTATGTTTACTATTCTTTTTACAACTTTTTTCATAAGGGGTCTCCATTGCATTTAGATTTTTGCGAAATAACAATAAATTTTGTTATCTATCAATTATTATTAGCCTTTTGTTCTCTTTGCAAACGTAAAGCTAATGTTGTTAAGGGTTACTGCATTACTATCAATACACTGAGGATCTGTACCTTCATACCAAACAACAAATTTATAGTCTTTGATCTCGCCAGCATTAAAAGTGGTCAGCTGACCTTTTTTATCCGTCTGTGTTACATTTGTTGCACCTGACAATTCAACTTCAGTTGTACTATTCTCTTTGAGTTGATATGAATCGCCATCTTTTGCTTTACCCCAAACAAATACTGGGTTGTTACTTCTATCAAGAATAGCTACACGGAGAAAATCTTCATATCTATCAAGATCGTGATTAATTGTGAACGACCAGTCTACATCCAAAGTATCTGTATTTTCATCAGCCTTGTAGTAAAGCTGGAACGGACGTTCTACGCGATAGCCATTCATTTCATTATCTTTAAGGATTTTAATACTATCTGGTTTTGTACCAATAGAGTTGTAAGTATCTGCTAATGCATTAACCCATGTATTAAAATCTTTAGTTGATGCAGGCTCAAGTGTCGGAACACCGTCACTATCGTAATCAATCTGTGTTGCCCAGTCTGTGCTATCTTTTGTACCGTCTGTACCCTTTCTGATAAGAAGGTTACTTGCCTGAATTGTCTTAACTTTGAAGTTGTTAGCTTTGGCAGTTGTTGATGTTGAGAACCAAGCAAATGTTGCTGTACCAAGTGCGAGCATTGCTACGAGGAGCATTGCTACGGAAGAGATTAACAATCTCTTTCTTGATGTTGTTTTCATAGAGAAATTCCTCCTAAATAAAATAATTTTTTTGTCCCTAAAACACCATAGGGATTTTTTGCTATATCAGTGCCGAGGCACATAATACCAAGTTGATGTAATACTGTACCGAAAATTACGGTTTTGCTGTGGATTCTTCATCGTCACGAACCGAGAACAGCATTCTCATTCTGACATGACCGTTTCGGATATCGTCGATACATTCGGGGTCGTTACCCTCAATCCAGATTACGATTGTGTATTTGTCAATATCGCCAACCTTGAATTTTTCGGTTGATGTTTTATAAACTTCCTTATCGCTTACAAACTTTGTGCAATCGGTTTCGGCTTTGCTTCTGTCTTTGTACTGACCTTTGCCGTAAATTGAGCTCTTGCCGTTTTTGTAAATCATAACTCGGGTTGCTTCATCTGCCGACTTAGCCGCACCTGTGATTTCAAGCACTGCGTCATAGTCAAGCTCAACCTCTCCGTTATTTTTACAATAGAAAGTATAAGCAACATAGTTTTTGCCGTTGTGCGCACCGTCCTTGCTTGTGTCAAGGTCAACAGGAAGCCATGAATATGTAATGTTTGTAACATCCTTAACCTGCTTCGCAGTAAGTGAAGCACACTGAGTTTTGAAGTCAGCGTCTTCGCTAAGCACGATACCTTTTTTTACGGCAGGAGAATCAATGCTGATAATCAAGTCGCCCCATTGCGTTACAAGCGTTGAAACAATGAACAGAATAAGAAGAATGATTATGCAGACCGAAAGGATAATACTTAAAAGCCGTCTGCGCTTTTTGTATTTTACAATCTCGATTGAATCATTTTTTACATGAAAATGTTCAATCTCGGAATCTGCCATTTTCTTATCGTTTAAGCGACTTAACTCCTCGGGAGTAATCGGTTGTTCAATTTTTGGTTTCTTTTTTCCGAACAAGTTTTTCTCTCCCCTCAAAGTTGTATCGTTTAACTGTCGGATTGTGCGTATTTCATTAACCCATAATTTTTCTCCTGTCTGAAATCTGCGTTGAATGACAGTTCCTCCAGGGCGGGCGGCCGATGACCGCCCCTACGGGATCTTGTTTAATTATGATATTGGTTTATTGTCCTTATCGCATCCGACAAAGCCAAGCTGTACAGAAAGCTGTGCATCCTGAACATCGTCATCACACTCGGGGTCGTTACCCTCAATCCAAAGGCGAACTGTTACCTTAACAGGTTCGAGCTGATTAAGATGGAAAAGTCTTGTGTTGTTTGAGTATACCATTGAACCTGACGGCAAATCAAAAGTTGTCTGTCCGTTTACGGGAGTACTTCTGTTCGGCTCATAAATTGTTGTGCCGTTGCCTGTTCCCTCGGCTGTGAAATCAACTCTCGCACAATTTACTACATCAGCCTTTGCACCGGTTGATTCTGTCGATACCTTTGTACCGTCATCAGCGCCTGCTTTTGTGCTTTCGGTTGTGAGGTGAACCCACATTTCCTCGGTTGCGATGAAGTAGCATTCAAACTCAAGGTAGCTGTGCTTGTTAGGCTCTCTGACTGTGCCACGCTGATTGGTGAACTCTGCACCCTCTCTTGTTGTAACAGGGTCAAGCACCGTATCTTCAAGGCTTGAACCGTGCTTTTTAAGGTAATCGTCAATCATTTCATTTGTGATTACCTTGCCGTATTTTTCAAGGTCTTTTCCGTGGTTTTCCATACTTACTTTAAGTTGTGCGGCAAGGCTGATATTGAGGTCAAGCTTGTCCACACCTGCAAATGTATTTACCGTGAACCACGCAACCGTTGCTGTTGTCATTGAAAGAAGGGTTATGATTGCAACAAAAACAATCAGCCTTTTTCTCTTTTTAAATGGAACTTTGTCGCTGACCATCTTATCAATAATCCTGTTAAAAAGTCCCATAAAAACCCTCTCCTCATAAAAATAATGTGCTAAAATGACGCACCGCTGTACAAAATATAATAATATTCTATACCTCAAACGCACATTTTGCAATAATTATTTGTCCTCTGTCATTTTTTTTGGATGAATTCACAAGATTTTCACATTACATTTGTGCATTCCTCTAAACTTTTCTTTTTCGATTATATTTTAACGGACTTAATCTGCTTGTCTTTTATTCATATTCTAACCTTTAAAATGATATAAAAAAACAAAAAATCCCCTTTAATTAAGGGGATTTTAGGTTTACAATAATAACAAACGACATTTAATAGATTTTGAGGCAAAAGTTACAACCGTGTAACTTATTTTGTTATATTGCTGTTTTAAATTATTTAATTTTGTTTTCTCACTATTTTGTACTCATCATAAAGTTGAAAGTAATGACAGGTGTCTGTGCTTCGGGTTAAAAACCTTGCCATTTCGTCCTCGTCAAGGTTGATATTGCAATAATCACCGAATTCGTCATCACTGACAAAGTTTGCACAAAATTCGCATTGGTCAGCCATTCTGCTCACCGTCCTTTTTGAGAAACTCATATTTATTGTAGGTGAACGGAACATAATTCTCGAGCTGGTTGAAAACCTCTTCTTCGGTATCGGCAATCGTGTAGAGTCTGTTACAGGCATTGGTCATAAACTTTTCACTTACGGCATTGTCAAGCATTGCAAGCATTGAGTTATAGTAGCCTTTTACATTATATATAATGATAGGCTTTGTGTGTCTGTTAAGCTGCTTTAGTGTGAGAACCTCAAAAAATTCTTCAAAAGTACCCATACCGCCGGCACAGATTACAAAAGCGTCCGCTTTATCTTCCATAATACCTTTGCGTTCACGCATTGTATCTGTTACAATAAGTTCGGAGCATTTGTCGAAAACAACACCCACATCAATAAAAAAATCGGGTGTAACTCCGATTGTGTGGCCACCTGCGCTGTATGCGCCTCGGGCAGATGCGCCCATAACACCGTATTTTCCCGCACCGAAAACAAGGTTGTAGCCCTTTTCGGCAATCTTTTTGCCGAGATGCTCGGCAGATTCGAGATAGATTTTGTCAATTTGCTCACTTGATGAGCCAAAAACGCATATATTCATACCTATTTATCCTTTCGCATTTGCGTTGTATTTTTTCTGATTTTATCCAAAACAACCGTCGGTTATCTGAACTTAGTTTGAAGATTGCGACAGATTGCAACCATCCGCAATTAGATTATACATCTCAAATACACGGCGGTCAAGCAGTCAGAACAACGGCAATGCACAATTTACACAGAATATATTTTTTCAAAACATTCAAAACATAAAAACTTATATTAATCATTTTATTCAACGGAGATTACATTATGTCTGCTACTTCTTCAAAACTCAAAAATCCGAACGATTCAGTTATGAATCAGCGCGTAATCAAGCTTGCGTGGCCGATATTTTTACAGCTGTTGCTCGGCATCTCACTCGGCTATGTTGACACGATTATGCTCTCAAACTACAACGAAACCGCCGTTGGTGCAATCGGCAACGCAAACCAGGTTCTCGGTTTTCTAACTCTTGCCTTTAACATTATATCAAGCGCAACGGGCATAATCGTCAGCCAGTACCTTGGGGCAGGCAAAAAAGAAAAGATGAATATGATTTACACGGTTGCGTTGTCATTCAACCTTGTGCTGAGTATTGTAATCAGCTTTGTTGTATTCATATTCAGCAGAAATCTGCTTGAGGCAATGCAGGTGCCTGCGGCAATGCTTGACGAATCGGATATGTATATGCGAATAGTCGGCGGTACAATCTTTACTCAGGCGCTTATTAATGCTTTTAACTCAATTTTTGCAAGCAACGGCAAAACCGTTTTCGGTATGATTATCGGTCTTGGAATGAACATTATCAATATCTGCGGAAATGCTCTTTTGCTCTACGGACCGCTTCAGGTTCTCGGACTCGGTGCGTCGGGTGCGGCTGTTTCCACATGCGGAAGCAGAGTTATTGCGGTAATTGCATCTGTTATATACTTCTACACGGTTATCAAAGGCAAGTTCAGCCTTAAATATCTTCGTCCGTTTCCGTATGATGTTCTCAAAAGCCTTCTTAAACTCGGCATTCCGACAGCAGGCGAGAACATTTCCTACGACTGTTCACAGCTGTTTTTACAGGCATTCATCAACACAATGGGTATCGTTGCAATCAACGCAAAAATCTACGCTAATATGCTTTCAATGTTCACATATATGATTGCTCTTGCCGCTGCAAATGCAACACAGATTATTGTTGGTCACAGCGTAGGCGCTCACGATTACGATTTTGCATACCGCAGGGTGCTGAAAACTTTGCGTTTCGGTATGATAATTTCAATCTCGGTTGCAATTGTAAACTGGTTGATTTCGCCTTTTACGCTCGGACTTTTCACAGGCGATAAGGCTGTTATCGCACTCGGTTCATCGGTTATGTTCATTGCGATTATTCTTGAATTCGGCAGAACAACAAACCTTGTTATAATCAACAGTATGAAAGCCGCCGGCGATGTTAAATTCCCGACTGCACTCGCAATTTTTTCAATGTGGCTTTTGAGTGTCGGACTTGGCTGGCTGCTCGGAGTTCATTTCGGAATGGGACTTACCGGAATTTGGATTGCCATGGCTGCCGATGAAATTTTCAGAGGCGTCGTTGTGTTTATCCGCTGGATAAAGGGCGGTTGGAGAGGCAAAAGGGTTGTGCTTGAGGATAAGACAAGTCCAACCGAAACGGCAGAAGTTACGGCTTAATCCGACAAAGGAATATGATACCATAAAATAAAGGAGATCAAAACTATGAATTTTGCGGAATACAATGTTAATGACGCAAACCTTGAAGAAGTTTTGCTTGCACTCAAGTCGCTTGATACGGTTGAGGCTGTCGCACTCGGCGGTTCTCGTTCAACAGGTGCAAGTGATGAAAATTCGGACTACGATATTTATGTTTACTGCGCTGAAATTCCGACAGCCGAAACAAGAGAAAATCTCCTCGGAAAATACTGTTCGATTGCAGAATTCGGCAATCATTATTGGGAGAGCGAGGACAACACGGTTATGAACAATGGTGTTCCAGTTGACATAATCTACCGTGAAGTTGACAGGTTCGGTCGGTATATTGATACAGTAATCAAGGGTGGCAAGGCTTTTAACGGCTATACAACCGCATTTTGGCACAATATCAAGAACAGCAAGGTTCTTTTTGACAAGACAGGCTCTTTCACAAAATTCAGAGATATGGCGCAGATTGATTTTCCTGAAAATCTCCGCAGTGCGATTATCAAAAACAACCGCAACCTTTTGAACGGAAAGCTTCCGTCATATGACAGGCAGATTAAAAAGGCTCAGGAGCGTGGCGATATCGTCAGTGTCAATCACAGAATCACCGCTTTTCTCGAAAGCTATTTTGATGTTATCTTCGCACTCAACCGCCAGACACACCCCGGTGAAAAAAGACAGGTTAAGCTCTGCAAAAAGTATTGCACCCTCTTGCCAAAGGATTTTGAAGAAAACATAAACGCTCTTATGAAGTCAATCTCAGACGGCGGTTCATACGAAATCGTCACAGCAATGGTCAATAACCTTGATGAAATCCTTAACGATGAATTCAAATAAAAAAAGCGGTGTCGGAAAGTTCCGTCACCGCTCAATATTTTCAGCCATATAAAATTCAAATGGAATATTGACATTGCTTTTTGCATAATATATAATAAGAACACAAGGAAAACCGTTAAAAGCGGTTAGCCGGAAAAGTAAAGACGAAAATAGCCGTCCCTAAGTTTTCGAGGCTGTAGGGCGGTTATTTTTTTATTGCAACAATTATTATTGTAACAAGTAAGGTAAAACAAATTATGTATTCCACCTTTGTCACCTCCTTGCACATATTAGCCAATGCTTTCATCGGTTTGCGTTTGGATGTGACTAACCGCCTTAAACTTCCTTGTATTCTCGTATCATATTGTATCAAGCCGGAATTGCGATGTCAACCATAGATAAATACTACGCTTACTTCAGGCTCCGTATCTATACATCTCATCAAAAATTTCTTTTGCCGTAACTGCATTGTCGGTTATGGCATTTTTTAATTCGGTGATATTGTCAAACTTTTTTTCGGGACGAATGAAATCAAGCAGACGGACATCGGCTGTCTGACCGTATATTTCACCGCCGTGAAAGTCAGGCATCCATGTTTCACTCAAAAGCTTTGTTCCTCCAACCGTCGGCTTTACACCGATATTAGTCACACCGCAATAGACCTTTCCGTTTTCAAGCGTAACGGCAGACGCATAAACGCCGTATTTCGGCACGGCAAGATTTTTGGGAAGTTTCTGGTTGATTGTCGGAGTACCGAGTTCTCTGCCAAGTCTTTTTCCGTGAGTGATCACGGCAGAAAAACCAAAATATGAACACAAAAGCTTGTTTGCACGGCGAATACTTCCCTCACTTACGAGCAGACGGATAAGTGTTGACGAAACAACATCGCCGCCGTCACGCTCAGGCTCAATCACTTTAAGCTCCGTACCATTTTCGTCACAAAGCTTTTTGAGCAACTTGATATCGCCCTCGCCGTTTTTTCCGAAACGATAGTTAAAACCGCAGACAACAAATTTTGCATTGAGGTCGCCAAAAATAATTTTCTCGACAAAGTCCTTTGCAGACATATTCATCAGCTTTTTAAAGTCGGGACTGAAGGTATGTTCAATACCCAGGCTTTCAAGTGTTTTCAGCTTATCCTCCGTTGTCATAAGCGCACCCTTAGAAGATTTTCCGAGAACCTCCTTCGGGCTTTGAGCAAATGTAAAGCACACGGGCAAAAGTCCGTTTTTCTTCTGCTCAACAGCCGAGAGAATAACCCTTCGGTGTCCCTTGTGAAGTCCGTCAAAAAATCCGAGAGCAACGGCAGTATTCAATTTTTCGTGTTCTGAAACAGTAAAATTCTGCATATATATTTCCTATGATTAAATTAAATTTTACCGCTTTTCAAAAGTGCGGCAGTCTTTAAAACGGCAATCTGCGTTTTGGAGTCGGGTATCATATTGTTAAGCACCATTTCAACGGCTTTGTTGAGGGAAATTTTTTCAACATTCAAAAACTCACCCTCGTCAAGCTTTTGCTCACCCTGTGACTTTACCCGACAGGCATAAAGATGGATAATTTCCGAGGTGTATCCGGGAGACGGATAGACCTGACCGAGAGAAATGTAGGAGTAACCCTCAAGTCCCGTTTCTTCAAGAAGCTCACGCTTTCCGTTTTCAAGCGGAGTAGAACCCTTTTCAAGCTTGCCGGCAGGAAGCTCAAGCACAACCTCCTTGTACGGATAGCGAAACTGCTTTACAAAAGAAAGGTTATTGTCCTCATCAAGAGCGGCAACGCATACTCCGCCCGGATGATTGACCACCTCCCTCTTTGACCTTTTACCGTCAGGAAGCTCCACTTCGTCAAGGACTATATGCAGAACTCTGCCGTCAAAAATTTTCTTGCTGTCAAGAGTTTTTTCAAAAAGCTCCATAATTATGCCTCCGTTTTAAAGATTGAATTATCGAAAGGAAAGGATTTTGTTATGACCGATTATAATGTTTTTCCCGATTACAAAACACGCAAGGAAATCATAAACGAGCTCTGCGACAGGTACAAGTTCATCAAGCATTGCTTTGCCGGAAAAAGCGTGTGCGGAAGAGGAATTGATGTTCTGCATATCGGCAACACCAAGAATCGTGTACTCTACTGCGGCGGTTTTCACGGCTCGGAGTACCTCACAATACTTGCCCTGTTGAAATTTTTTGAAGAATGTTGTGAGGCAATGGAAAGCGACAAAACTGTCGGCGGATGCAAAATCGGGAATTTTTTAAGCATTCGAGGTCTTACGATTGTGCCTTGCGTAAATCCCGACGGCACGGAAATTGCCTTGCATGGCAGTGACGCCGCATTCAAATACAAACCGCTTGTCGAAAAGGTCTGCACCGATACATATAAATGGCAGGCAAATGCCCGTGGAGTTGACATCAATCACAATTTCAATGCGGGTTGGTGCAGGCTTAAACAGCTTGAATTAAAGAACAATATCAAGTGTCCGGCGCCAACAAGATTCGGCGGCAATCATCCCGAAAGCGAACCCGAAACTAAAGCTCTGACAACACTTTGCCGCAATATTGACTTTGAACGGGCAATCGCTCTGCACAGTCAGGGACGGGAAATTTACTGCTCATTCGGCAGACACACACCCGTTCTGAGCTTTCGGCTTGCGTCAATGTTCTCACAGGCAAGCGGCTACAACATAGCCTTTCCCGAGGAGATTGCCACAGGCGGCGGCTTTAAGGATTGGTTCATCGAAAAATTCCGCCGACCTGCCCTCACCATAGAAATGGGACTCGGGAAAAATCCCCTCCCCCTCTCCGATTTTGAAGAAGAATACAAAATTCTGCAAAACATTCTCTGTCTCGGAGCGGTGGTTTAAATTATCTGATATAATTCAAGGGCAACCTCGGTTGCCCTTGTTTATTTTGTTATTTTTAATAACTTTGATTAATTTTTATCGTCCTCATCATCAAAGAAAGAGATTGAGTTTACGATATTGTCAACAGCCTCGTCTGAAATTACATTCGGCTCGTCAAGATATTTTGATCTTTTTTCAATGCTGTCAATAGCCATCTGCATCTGCTCCTGGGGAGTTGACGGTTTTTTCGGAGCGTCGTAAATCTCGTTATCCTCCGGATTTGAGATGTTCACATACTCCTCTTTTTTAGGCTCTTCTTTAACCTCAGGTTCTTCCTCAGGCTCAACGATTGCAGGCTCATTACCGTCATCGGGAACTTCAACTTCCTCTGTCACATCTTCCGCAGATTCCTCTTTTACGGGTTCTTCCGCTTTTTCGGCAGATTCGTCATTTTTTTTTGACTTGTCAACGCCAAAGTTCGGAGCATCGTAATTTTCGTCAATCTCCTCTGCGGCAGCCATAATTACCTCACCGGGAGCGTCAATCTGCTTTTCTCTTCTCGCCTCGGCAACAGCCTTGAGTTCATCAAGGTGATTTACAGGCTTTTCAACCTTTTCGCTGTCCTCATCAAAATAGATATCATACCATACGAGGAACACATAAATTGTCCAAACTCGTCTGCTGTTATCTTCTTTTCCGCTGAAGTGACTGTCGAGCCATGAAACAAGGACATCTGTATTGAAGAATTTCTCGGCAGTTTTGCCCTTGAACTTTGTCTTTACAACATTATAATACTTCTCGTCACGAAGCCATACTCTTGTCGGTACAGGGAAACCGAGTTTCTCTTTTTCGGCAGTAGCCTCAGGCATATGGCGAACGGCAGCCTTACGCATTGCATACTTTGTGTTGTGCTTGTTGCAGCGCAGTTTTGTCGGGAGCGATGACGCAACCTTGAAAACCTCCTTATCGAGGAAAGGAACACGAAGTTCAAGCGAGTTAGCCATACTCATTCGGTCGGCTTTAAGAAGGATGTCACCGACCATCCACATATTGATGTCGAGATACTGCATTTTTGTAACATCGTCATACTTACGGCAACGATAATAATATTTTCTTGTAAGATCCTGTGGGCGTGTTGCAATTGACGGATCTTTCAAAAGCTCCTGCTTCTGCTTGTAGTCATACATAAATGCGTTACCGATATAACGCTCCTCAAGCTTGTCACAGGCACGGATAAGATAATCTCTGCCCTTGATGTCGGGGAGCTTTCTGCAAATTGCTCTTATTGCCTTTCTGATGCAATGCGGGACAATTGTCTGATAAATTTTGAACACTCTCGGATCGTTGTAGCAAGTGTAACCGCCGAACAATTCGTCTGCACCCTCACCCGAAAGGACAACCTTTACATAATGGCTTGCAAGACGGGATACAAAGTAAAGTGCGATACATGACGGATCTGCAAGCGGCTGATCCATATGGTACTGAACAGTCGGAACAGCGTCCCAGAATTCTTCACTTGAGATAAGGTGAGTGTGGTGTTCAACACCGATTTTTTCGCTGAGATTTTTTGCCCAGCTGATTTCGTTATATTTTTCGCCAAAGTCAAAGCCGACTGTAAATGTTTTCTGATCGGCAAAATATGTTGAAACATAGCTTGAGTCAACACCGCTTGAAAGGAAACAACCAACCTCAACATCGGCAATTTTGTGAGCGTTTACGGAGTTTTCAAAGACCTTTTCAATCTTGTCAACAGCCTCTTCCTCTGTCATTTCTTCGTTAGGATTGAAACGAGCCTCAAAGTAACGGGTAGTTTCAACCTCGCCGTCCTTGTACCAGAGATAGTGACCGGGCATAAGGCAGTAAACACCCTCAAAGAAAGTTTCGGGCGGAACTGCATACTGGAATGAAAGGTAGGAATCAAGTGCCTTTCTGTTGAATTTCTTTTCAAACTTAGGATATTCAAGAATACTCTTGATTTCACTTGCATAGACAAAGTCATTGCCTATCTGAGTGTAGTGCATCGGTTTAATGCCGAAAAAGTCACGGGCAATAAAAAGTGAACTATCCTTTGTGTTGTAAATAGCAAAGCCGAACATACCACGGAGTTTTGGGAGCATATCTTCTTTCCACTCTTCAAAGCCGTGAACAAGCACTTCACTGTCTGTATCTGTATAGAACTTATGACCTTTTGCGATAAGTTCTTTTCTCAAATCCTTGTAGTTATAAATTTCACCGTTGAATGTGAGAACAAGGCTTTTATCCTCATTGTATATAGGCTGATGACCTGCACCGAGGTCAATAATGGAAAGTCTGCGAAATCCCATGGAAATATTGTCGTCCGTAAAAAATCCGTCCGAGTCGGGACCACGGTGAGTGATAACCTCTGTCATATTTCTGATGACATCGGCTCTGTTTTCAACCTGTCCCATAAAGCCGGCTATGCCGCACATATCACAATTCCCCTTTCAAGGTAATTTTCAAAATTAACCGCATTAGACTAACGCCCTATTTTAAACATTTTATCACAATTTACTCCCAAATTCAACTGTTTGCAGGCATAAGTTTCAAATCAAAGCAACGCCCCTCAGCCTTTTTTATTCTTTAAGTATTCATCAAGCAAATCCGCTGCATATCTGCATAACTCAGGACACGGACGGGCGGCATAATATTTTTCTGTTCTCTCAGACGGAGTCGGGGTATCCTTTGCCTTTGCTCTCATGCCGAGAAGGTCACGGCAGATGATTGAACCGTTGTCCTCTTTGAACCTTTCGGCAAGCTGCTGAACCTCGGTGTAGACACGCTTTTTGTCGGCATTATCCTTGCTGTCACTGTAACCCCTTGCAAGACCTAAAGCCATATACATTCCCGTAACAGTACCGCAGACCTCACGCATTCTGCCTATTCCGCCGCCAAACGGCGATGCAAGCATAAGAGCAGTCTGTTCATCAAATCCCAAATCGTCACAAAATGCAAGCAATACAGCCTGAGCGCAGTTGTAGCCCTGCATAAAATTATTCTTAGCAATTTCACCTTTTGTCATACCAATTTCTCCTTTTGACAAAGCAATTTCATACAAGCCAAGTATAGCACCGAAAACCGCATACTGCAACGATTTTTTGCTTGTGAAAGAGATTGCCATATGTTATAATTTAGGGAGTTATGATGATAAATAAATCAATATTGCTTAACCGTAGCGGCGGTCAGTGACCGCCATTCGCTTTGGTTGCAAAACCAAAACGAACAAATATACATCTGCAATAAGCGTTTTAATCAATAACATACGATAAACAAATGGTTTGTATTTAATCGAACCGATTTTACAATCGTTTCGATTGGCGTTCACTGAACGCCGCTACTGTTTGTACAAACGGTAACAATGCTACGCTCGGGCAAAATATGTTGCGGATTTTTCAAACTGTCTGCACGAATAGGGAACGGCGCTACTGATTTGAGTCACAATTTCTCCCACAGATTTAATCAAATACGGTTGCTTTATTCGGCAGAATTGGTATAATAATTTACAGAACATAACTCATTAAAATTCAGACATTAAAGAAAAAGGTGATTAACATTGTCTTTTCCACAGGATAAAATAAGAAATTTCAGCATTATTGCTCACATTGACCACGGCAAGAGTACGCTTGCGGACAGAATTCTTGAGCAGACCAACTCCGTTTCCGAAAGGGATATGGAGGCACAGCTGCTTGATGACATGGACCTTGAGCGTGAGCGTGGCATTACAATCAAGGCGAGAGCGGTTAGCGTTATCTACAAAGCCGATGACGGTGAAGAATATCTTTTTAACCTCATCGACACCCCCGGTCATGTTGACTTTAACTACGAGGTTTCCCGTTCACTGGCGGCTTGTGAGGGCGCTATTCTTGTTGTTGATGCATCACAGGGCATTGAGGCGCAGACTCTTGCAAACACATATCTTGCCGTTGACAGCGGACTTGAAATTGTTCCCGTTGTCAACAAAATTGATTTGCCGAGTGCCGATCCCGACAGGGTTATTCAGGAAATCGAAGATGTAATCGGTATTCCTGCCGAGGATGCTCCGAAAATTTCCGCAAAGGCAGGAATCAACATTCACGCAGTTCTTGAAAAGGTTGTTCACGATATTCCTGCTCCGACAGGCGACATCAACGCACCTCTGCGTGCATTGATTTTTGACAGCTACTACGACAGCTACAAGGGCGTAATTATATATGTAAGGCTCAAAGAGGGACAGATTCACCCGGGCGATGAATTCAAGCTTATGGCAACGGGCAGTGTGTTCAATGTTGTTGAGTGCGGACTTATGCACGCAACCGCCCCCGAAAAGACAGACGGTCTTTATGCAGGCGAGGTTGGCTACATCACGGGTTCAATCAAGACTCTTGCAGACGCAAAGGTTGGCGACACGGTTACACTCACATCAAATCCCGCAGAAGAACCGCTCCCCGGCTACCGTGAGGCACAGCCTATGGTTTTCTGCGGTATCTACCCTGTTGACGGCGCAAGATACGGCGACCTTAAAGATGCACTTGAAAAGCTTCAGCTTAACGATGCGGCTCTTTCGTTTGATCCCGAAACATCGGTTGCCCTCGGATTTGGTTTCCGTTGCGGATTTTTGGGACTGCTCCACATGGAAATCATTCAGGAGCGACTTGAAAGAGAATATCAGCTTGACCTCATCACAACCGCACCGAGTGTAATTTACAGAATCACACGCACAGACGGCACGGTTGAGATGATTGACAACCCGACAAACTACCCCGATCCGTCACTTATTCAAATGGCGGAAGAGCCTGTAACAGACGCTCACATCTATGCACCTAAGGAATATGTCGGCAATATTATGGAGCTTTGTCAGGACAGACGAGGAACTTTTGTCGATATGCAGTATATTGATGCCGACCGTGTTGATTTACACTATGTACTTCCGCTTGCCGAGATAATCTACGACTTTTTCGACACGCTCAAATCACGCACAAGAGGTTATGCATCATTCGACTATGAGCTTAAAGAATATGTTCAGAGCAACCTTGTTAAGCTCGATATTATGCTCAACGGCGAGGTTGTCGATGCACTTTCGTTCATCATTCACGCCGACAAGGCATATTCAAGGGCAAGAAAGATGGCTGAGAAGTTAAAGGAAAAGATTCCGAGACAGCTCTTTGAAATTCCGATTCAGGCTTGCATCGGCGGTAAAATTATTGCCAGAGAAACCGTAAAGGCTATGCGTAAGGATGTACTTGCCAAGTGCTACGGCGGTGATATTTCCCGTAAGAAAAAACTCCTTGAAAAGCAAAAAGAAGGTAAAAAGCGTATGCGCCAGCTCGGTTCTGTTGAAGTTCCGCAGGAGGCATTTATGGCGGTTCTCAAGCTTGATACGGATTAACGGTGAAGATATGAAAGAACTTGCTATGTTTTACAACTTTTCGGACGAAAGATTTCGCAAGGCAAAGTTTGCACTTATGCCGTTGAAAATTCAGGTTAAAAAGGTTGAAAAAGAAGATTTCAATCAGCCTATCGGTTTCCTTGCAGGCATCAAGGGCGTTGAGCCTGCGGCAGAAAAGTTTGACGGAGACGGCTTTGACGAAGAAATGATTGTCATGCACAATTTCACGAATAAAACGATTGACTCGCTAATCAGAGCGCTGAACAAGTGCGGTGTCGGACGAGTTCCGCTCAAGGCGGTTATTACTCCCACAAGCAAAGACTGGGACAGTCTGACGCTTATCAAAGCACTTAAAGCCGACCATGAGGAAATGCTTAAAAAATTGAAAACGAAAAGTTGAAAATGGAAAATGAAAGTCGGGAAGACAGTTTGCAAAATGCAAAACAATGTCTTCCCGATTGTTTTTATTTATATGAAATTACCGCCGCATTATTACAATCAATTTTTAAGAATTTTCTCAATCAATTGTGCAACACCATCGTTATTATTTGACGGGATTACGATATCAGCACGGTCAAGGCATTTTTGACTTGCGTTTTCAACAGCCGCACCAAGTCCCGACTCGGCAATCATGTCGGCATCGTTATCTGCATTTCCGCAGGCGCAGACATTTTCCATGCCGATATTCAAAAAGTCACACAAACGCAGGAGTGCCTTCGCCTTTGAGGCCTCTGCCGACATAATCTCAACAAAATGGTCGGTTGAAGTCGTAATTTCAACGCTGTTGCAAGCCTTTTCGATACTGCTCCACAGCCTGTTGCGAAGCTTTTCGTCCGTACTTATAATGCTGATGAGGTCAAGCTCATTTCTATGCTTGCTCAAAAAGCTTCTCATATCGACAATCTTGCCGTGGCATGAACGGGTGTATTCAAAATATTCAGGCTCACAGCCGTAGTCAAGCGGTCTATGCACATATCTGACATCGGCATATGTAAATCCGTCAATAAATCCCTCAAGAATAACATCGTCATTACGCACAGCGCCGAGAATTTTCAACACATCATCGGGTAAAATCAGCGAACGGTGAACCGTTTTACCGCACTTGCTTATTACAGCGCCGTTCGAGGTAATCGCATAGTCCAGACCGACAATGTTCATCACGCTGTCGGGCATCATAACGAACGGTCTGCCGCTTGCCGCAACAACGGTTATTCCGCTTTTGATCGCAGATTCAATGGCAGTTTGCGTTCGTTTGCTCAAGGAGTCGCTGTCGGCAAGAGTTGTGCCGTCAAGGTCAAGTGCAATCAGCTTAATGTCTTTCATCTTATCCATACAAATCCCTCTGTCAGATTTTCTTCGGGCAAAATCCGTTCATACAGCATTCTTCACATTTTGCCTTTCTTGCGGTGCAGACTGCTCTGCCATGCAGAACAAGTCGGTGGCAAAAATCGTTGCTTTCATCGGGGGGCAAAAGCTCACGCAATGCAAATTCAATCTTTTTCTGATCCTTTAAATCGTGAAGTCCGAGCCTTTTTGTAATGCGTATGCAATGTGTATCAACCACAACCGCAGGCTGACCGAAAATGTCACCGCACACAAGATTTGCGGTTTTTCTGCCGATTCCGGGGAGTTTTGTCAAATCGTCAATATTATCGGGAACGACACCGCCAAAATCGTCACAAAGCATTCTTGCCATTTCAACAATATCTTTTGATTTAGTCTTATAAAGTCCGCAGCTTTTTATATACTCAGCAACTTCTTCTGGAGTTGAGTCGGCAAAATCCTGAGCCGTTTTGAACCTCTCAAACAACGAAGGAGTGACTATATTAACCCTTGCATCCGTGCATTGAGCGGCAAGCCTTGTTGCAATGAGCAGCTGCAACGGATCTGTGTAGACAAGCGAACATATTGCATCGGGATATTCTTTTTTCAAGGCATGAACAGCGTTCACGGCAATTTCTTTTTTAGTCATAAATTCACCCCGTAATTTTAAAAAATGCAAAAAATGCGATTAAATACTGTTTTCTTCAGTATAACACAAAAATTCTGCTATTGCAATCAGAATAAAAAACTGATACAATAGATGCATAAAAGTTAGAAATTTGTTTCGGAGGACAAAAAATGTACAATAATTACATTTTTGACTTATACGGCACTCTTATCGACATTAATACAGATGAATGGAACGATGATTTGTGGAAGAAAATTGCCATTCTCTATGCCTACAAGGGTGCACACTACACCTATGACGAGCTTAACGAGGAGTACGACAGACTTGTTCAGGCTGAAAAAAAGGCTGTTCTCAAGAAATCTCCCGACACAAAAGTTGTTGACATTAAAATTGAAAAGGTTTTCCGTAAGCTTTTCTCACAGAAAGGCGTTAAGGTTACAAAAGCCGAGGTGCTTTTTATTGCCGAGGCATTCCGTTGCTACTCAACAAAGTACATCAAGCTTTATGACGGTGTACTTGATCTTCTCGACACTCTCAAGGCAAAAGGCAAAAAGGTTTATCTTCTCTCTAACGCACAGCGTTCATTCACAGAAAACGAGCTAAAAATGTTTGATCTGACAAAATATTTTGACGGCATTTGCATCAGCTCTGACGAAGAATGTTCTAAGCCTGACGAAAAATATTTCAAAACACTTTTTGACCGTTACGGACTTGAAAAGAGCGAGTCAATTATGATTGGCAACGACTATATCAGCGATATCGGCGGTGCGGCTGATTTCGGTATCGACAGTCTGTACATTCACCAGAGCATTTCACCCGAGATTGACAGCGAACTCCGCAGTACATATAAGGTTATGGACGGCGATGTGTTCAAAATCAAGAAACTTATTGTAAAATAATAAAAACAATGGATATTAAACAATTTGCAAAAGAATACACAAAAAAGAAACAATTATATGACAAAAAAACACACCGCAATACCCAAAAAATTGAGTTCTTTCTGTTGTCAATTTCTGCAATACTTGCTATTTCAGGTGCAATATTTAGCTTTATAAATCATACTGTTTCTTTTTATATTTATTTAGCGTTAGTTGCTTATTATGTTATTTTTTCTATTACAATAGTTATTCACTGTAAAAAACTTTCAGATAAAATACAACAAACAAGCAAAGAGAAAAAAATATATCTACAAAATGTAATTATAAATTTATTATATGAAAAAGGAATAGATACTAAGAAGAATAAAAGTCTTGATTTAGTTTTGTCAACATTTGATTACTATATAGGGGATTTAAAAAATCCGTTAAATCTATTTTTACAAGGACTTAATAGTATTTTTTTTCCTCTTGCGTTAGCGTGCATTCAAGCTGGATTTCAAGAAAATACTATTGCAAATAATTCACTGCTTCTCGTCCTTATGATTTTTACAATTATATCTTCTATTTGCATAGCATTTTTCTCTGTATTTTACGCTATAGAAAATAAGAATAGATTCGTCGCAGTAGAAATTCGTGATTACCTATTAGATTATATTCTAAAGGTTGACTACAAAAATTCCAAAAAACGCATAAAAAATCATTGGAAACATTACGAATAAAAGCAATTTTCATTAACACACTATAACAAAGGAAGTGTGCAGATGAAACGCAAAGTACCCGATTACAAAAAGATTTTAACACCAAGTGATTTAGAGCTTAACACCTGTTCAAATCAGGATTGTACAGGGCTAATCCCAACAGCAGTCAAAAATCCCGCCGAGGCTGATTCATACGAAGAACTTTATCCCTACATCAGCGGTGTAGCACCGCACCATGTTCGAGAAGATAGTTTGAAAAGCGATAAGCTCTAATACCCGAGGTATATTATCATTTTACCTAACTGCTCGTTATGCGGTGTGTCACCGTTCCCGGTTCGTGAAGACAGTTTGAAAAGCGATAAGCTCTAATACCCGAGGTAAGTTATCATTTTACCTAACTGCTCGTTATGCGGTGTAGCACCGCACCATGTTCAAGGAGATAGTAAAGATAAGGAACAACTTTAATCCTGAGATGTACTATATTAAGATGACACTAAAGACCAATCAAAAAACAGCGGAAGCAATGTGTTTGTGCATTACTTCCGCCGATTTTATATTTTCAATTTTAATCTGAAGAAATTATTTTGTATAGCCGTGTTCTTTACACATCATATCGTAATAACCGACTACGAAAAAGTCTGTATGCTCATTTTTAACATACGGACCATAGGTAATGTACGGGTACCTTGGAGAAATATTATAGTTACCGTAAGCATACCAACGCATTGTATCATCAAAATACTGTATACCATCCTGCTCGTCAAGGAAAATATGATTGTTTCCAAAGTCGCCATTAAGACCAACAATAAATTTTTGTAAATCAGTAGCGGCAATGACCGATATATCGCTTTCATACTTTGCTACATTTGTTAACATCTTCTGCGCACCTGTAAATTCAACCTCATGGGCGATATATTTCTGAATAAGGGTAGCATCGACAACATTAACAACACCGTCTTTGTTCACATCACCTTTTAAAGTATAGGCATTCGTCATCTTGTTGTACACAGCAAGAAGTTCGTTGTAGGCATTTGTAATAGCCCAAACATCGTAATCATTAGTGCCTGCAATATACGGCTCTAAGTCGGTTTTTAAATCAGCAAGCTTATACTGAAATTCGTTCCATTGCTCATCAGAATACCAGTTGTTGTAATTCTGTTCCTTACAGGCATTATCGTAAGCAGTTTTGGCATATGCAACATCAACATGAAGGTTATAAGCGGCACTATACAGCTTGTCCTTCATATTTTTATATTCCTCGGCTGTTGCAAGTTCGTCCTGATTATAAAGATTGTATGCATCATTATATGTATCACCTGCAACACAGTTATAGATTCTCGCCTCACCAATGTTTGTGTTGAGAATTTTAAATGCGTCAAGAAGCCAGCCAAGTTTCTCACGCTCTATTTCAGTTTCGGACTTTTCATTTTCAGTAGCAAATGTTGTTAAAATGAAAGATGAAACCGCCAAAATTCCAACGAGTATGATTGATAATAATTTTTTCATTGTTTATCCCCCTATATCATCTTCTGTATCAATGTGCTGTACCATCCAAATTTACATCATAGTTTTTAGAACTGTTATCATTGTACCATATACAGTAATTATAATCAATACTATTTCAATCTTTGGCTATAAAATATCCCTTTACTTTTTTGTAAAATATAAACAAAAAAGCACCACATTATGTGGTGCTGAAAGTTCAAATGAACCACCGATTACTCGGTGTATATAAAAGGGTAACACCCTGAAAACTGAATAAAGGAAAGAAGATTAAGAAGAAAGATTAGTTAAAT
>ERZ1673702.451-NODE-451-length-59551-cov-7.623420_pt1 | contig 59551 bp, 54 predicted proteins | sample MGYA00580232_ERZ1673702 | MGnify/ENA primary metagenome ERZ1673702 (study PRJEB41218, sample SAMN15661792) | gut metagenome | host: Homo sapiens | place: Canada: London | collected 2015-08-20/2019-03-30 | study: EMG produced TPA metagenomics assembly of... | reverse complement strand
TATCTTCATGACGTTGTTGTATGTCAAAAGTTTGCAGAAAGAAATCGTGCCAAGATGGCAGAAGTTATCTTGGATAAGACGGGTATGGTTGCTTTTGAGACATTCCAAACGATTCACAACTATATTGATGCCAATGAAATGATACTTCGTAAGGGTTCGGTATCCGCTAAAAACGGAGAAAAGCTTTTGATACCTATCAACATGCGCGACGGTTCACTTATTTGTATAGGCAAGGGTAACGAGGATTGGAATTTTTCTGCGCCTCACGGAGCGGGGAGATTAATGTCCCGTACTGCCGCATTTGAGCAACTTACTATGGAAGATTATCAAAAGGAAATGCAAGGGATTTATTCTACTTGTATCAATACTGCAACTTTGGACGAATCGCCTATGGCTTATAAGTCTATGGATGAAATCTTAGAGAATATTCAGCCTACAGCGGAAATTGTCAAGAGAATAAAGCCTATCTATAACTTCAAGGCTTCGGAATAATACTTTTGAAAAAATTAAAATTACAAAAGTTTTTAGATGTAATGTAACAATGATCCCCCCAAAAGTCAGACAAACTTTTGGGGGGATAGCATTATTTCCATTTATCGGGGCAATTTCGGGGGAGGGACTATTCCAAAATTTTTCCTTTTTCCGTGCCCTCATTCTTTCGCCCGTCGCCGTCTCTATTTTTCGGCGATTCTTTTTTTATTTTTTACTTGTTTCCGCGTTTTATTCCTTCTATTTTACAATCGAGTTTTGCTGCTGTGCGCGAACAGCGAGGTCGCGTTTTTTCAGGATTTTGTTGATGAGGCAGAAGAATACGACGGTGGAGACGATTCCTCCGACGAGGTCGGAAACGGGTTCGGCGTAAAATACGCTTTCCACGCCGAAGAAGCGGGGCAGGGTAAGGGTCAGTGTCAGCATCAGCGCTAATTTTCTGAACAGCGACAAAGTAATGGCGACGGGCGCGATACCCAAACCCGTGAGCCCGTCCACCAAAGCGTACTGAAAGGCGAGGGGGATAATCATGAGAGTATAGATTTTAATGAAGCGCACGCTTTCCGCCTTTAATGCCGCGTCGTCGGTGAAGATAGACACGACGCCGCCCGCCGCGAAGCGCGCGACGAGGAACATGACGACCGTGTAGAGAATGCACGAGCCGAGAATCCAGCCCTCGCACTTTTTGACGCGGTCGGGACGGTTTGCGCCGTAGTTATAAGACAGGGCGGGCTGTGTTCCGCCGGAAATCCCGCCGAGGGGCAGGGTGATGATTTGCATGAAGGAAAGCATGATGGTGGCGGCGGAAATGAGCTCGTCGGCGCGTTCGCCGCCGTAGGTGCGGAGCACCTTATTGAGCGCGAGAATCATGACGGAATCGGTGGCGATGATAATGAAGGGGGAAAAGCCGAGAAGCAGGATTTTTCCGATAATTTTTTTGTCGTAGCCGCCGACGCCCAGCCGTACTTCGACTTTTTTACTGAACAGGAAAAGGACGGTAAACAGTGCGGAGAAGAACTGAGAAATGACGGTGGCGATCGCCGCGCCCTTGACGCCCATGCCGAAAGTAAAGATAAAGAGCGGGTCGAGCGCGATATTTGCCACGGCGCCGATGCAGACGGTAGCCATGCCCGCCTTTCCGTGTCCCTGTCCGACGATATAGGCGTTGAGTCCCGTCGTCATGACGGCAAAAACGGTGCCGACGGAATACCAAGAGAGATAGTCGGAGGCGTATCCCGCGATATTGCCTCCCGCGCCGAACAGTTTGAGGAGGGGCGCTTTCAGCGCAAAGACGAGGGCGGTGAGCAGGACGGACATGACCGAGAGCAGCATGGCGCCGTTATTCAGGATTTTTCTTGCGCCCTTCAAATCGCCCTCGCCCATTTTGATAGACATGGCGGGGGCGCCGCCCAAGCCCACCCAGGTTCCGAAGGAGGAAAGGAGCGTAACGATGGGGCCGCAGATTCCCGCCCCCGCGAGTGCGAGGGAACCCACTTCCGGCATGTGACCTATGTAAATGCGATCGACGATGCTGTATAATACGTTGACGAACTGCGCCAACATAGAAGGGATTGCAAGTTTAAGGACGACTTTTAGCGGCGCGTCCGTGCTCAGGAAGTTTTTGGAAGGATTTTGATGCATAGATTTTTGGTCCGTTTTTCGTCCGATAAAGATTTCAGCAATAATTATAGCGAAAACGACTGAAAACACAAGCGTTTGCCCCGCCGATTTTCGACTTTTTTCTGAAAATCCGAAAAAAATAGTAAAGTCCGCAACCAAGGCGGCTTTTTTTTCGTCTTTAAGAGTAGAAAGGACGAAAATCGGGAACAATATAAAGTAAGGAGGAAAAATTATGAAAAACAGGAAACAAAAGGTATTCGCCTGTACGGCAGCGGTACTCTCCGTGGCGCTGTTCGGCGCGTGTTCGGGCGGGGGATATAAGGAGAAACCCTTGTCCGAAAACGCTATTTCCCTCACGGCTTCGCTCGTTGCGGATAAGTCCGTGCGGACGGGAAACGCGGGGGAGTTTTCGGAAAACAATCTCGCCTTTTCGACGGATTTTTTCCGCCGCTCGTATACGGGCGGGAACACGTTGGTTTCGCCCCTTTCCCTCGCCGCCGCTTTGGCGATGACCGCGAACGGTGCAAGGGGGGAGACTCTTTCTGAGATGGAACGGGTTCTCGGCATGTCTAAGGATGTGCTCAACGTCGGATTGTCCGCCTATCTCGACAAGGTGGCTGAAAGCGGAGCGCTTTCAGTGGCGGATTCCCTTTGGCTCCGCGATACGATGAAGGAAAAGGCAAATGCGGACTTTTTGCAGAGGAATAAGGATTATTACGACGCGGAAATCTACGCCGCGCCCTTCGACAAAACGACTGTTTCGGATATCAATACGTGGACGGAGAACGCCACGCGGGGAATGATTAAAGAGCTCATACAGGAAATTTCTCCCGATTCGGTGGCGTATCTCATAAACGCCCTGTATTTTTCGGGAGAATGGCAGAACAAATATGAAAAATCCGATATTTCGGAGGGTACGTTTACCGCGGCGGACGGAACGGTCTCCCGCGTGAAAACGATGAAATCCTCGGAGGGAATTTACCTTTCGGACGAGAACACGACGGGCTTTGTCAAGGCGTATAAGGGCGGAGAATTTGCCTTTGCTGCGTTTCTTCCGTCCGAGGAAATTTCGATAAACGAATACGTGGCCGGCTTCTCCGCGGAAAAATGGCAGGGGCTTTTCGGTCATTCGAGCCGAGAGCCCGTCATTTGTACCATGCCCGCCTTTTCTTACGATTTTTCCGTGACGGCGAACGGCATACTCGCGGACATGGGTATGCCGACTGCTTTTGACGTGATAGAGGCGGACTTTTCCGGTATGTTCGAACTGCTGCCCGAGGAAAACGTCTATATCGGGGAGGTGCTGCAAAAGACGCGCATAGAAGTGGACGAGGCGGGCACGAAAGCCGCCGCCGTTACGGAAATCGGAATGAGAGATTACGGCGCCCCGAGCGTGGAGACCTTCGCGAAAATCGTCGTACTCGACCGCCCCTTCATGTATGCGATTATCGATACGGAGAATAATTATCCGATTTTTTTAGGCGCGGTGACAAAACTGTAAATCGGGCGCGGATAGCGGATATATATGAACTTGCCGTCAAACGGGTTTCTGTTGCCGGACGTTTTCCGCCGCCGTGCCAAATCCCATTCGGAAACGGGCGCGGCGGCAGATGAAAGGGCTATGAAAAAAGGGGATTTTGCCCCTTTTTTCTTTGCAATTTTTTCCACGATATGGTATACTATATAATAAGCCGAAATCGGTGCGTTTTCCTGCTCCGCTTCGTCGGCGGCATATGCAGGGAGAGGAGTCATGAAAAGAGAGAAATCCCCGAAAACGCAAGAGGAATCCGCCGTTTCCGCAGCGGAAGAAGGTATTGAAAAAGAACAGAATTCCTGTGTCGGGAGACAGACCGAAACAGAATACGTTTCTCGGACAGGGGAACAGAGCGAGACAAAGAGCGATTCTCGGTTCGGCGGTCACGTGGAAGCGGAACGGGCTTCCCGAATCGGAACGCCCGCCGAAGCGAAGCGGGATTCGGGAAAGCGGATTTTCGGCGTGCGCGTCAGCACGCTGCTCCTTATATGCTACATAGCCGCGTTTATGGGCTGGTGCGTGGAGAATTTATTCCGTCTGATTTCTATCGGGGTGCTGGATTCGAGACATCAGCTCTTTCCCTTTTTGGCTGCTTACGGGTTCGGGATTTTTGTCCTGTATTTCGTGTTCGGGACTCCCACGGAAATGCGCATTTTCAAAAAGCGCATTCTCCCCGAAAATACCAAACGCAATCATACGCTGCGGGTGGTTATTTATTGCTCGGTGGTGTTTGTGCTCATTCTGTTCGGAGAAATGAGCGTGGGGCTCCTGTTTGAAAAGTTGTTCGGCGTAAAAGCATGGAATTATCTGAATATTCCCTTGCATATCACCCGATATACGAGTATTCCCACGACGATCGGTTTTACGACGGGGATCACGCTTTTGATGCACTTCGTATTCCGTCCCGCGATTGTCTGGCTGGAAAGGCTTCCTCAGAAGGTGGCGTTTTGGCTGGCGCTCGTTTTGGGAATCATGATTGCCGCCGACTATCTCGTGATGATGATTTACGGCGGAGTCGTCGGGCATTTCCCCGAATATTGGTCGATACGGTTCGGCAGGTAAACGAAAAAACGCAAGAAAAAAAGCCGCCCGAGACGGCGGCGGGAGGAGGAAAATGAGAGCGGGCAAAAAGAAAGCATTTTTGCTTTGCGCCGTTTCGGCGGCGTGCCTGTGCTTCTTCGGCGGGTGTCGGGAGGAAAAACAGGTAAAGACGGACTTTGAAACGGGATTTTACTCCCTTACCGAAGCGTATGAAAACGGCTGGCTGACGAAAGCGGACGTGAAACAAATCGCCGATTATCGCGGCGGCGCGCAGTCTTGTCCCGAGTTGGATGCGTCGGCGGAAAAGAGAATTAGGGAATTTGCCTCGAAAGAGTATTCGCACGGGGAAGACGTTATTCCGGCGGAGAGTTTTACCATTCAGTTTTACGGGGAATATAACGGAAGCTACGCCGTCTACATTACGAGCGACCGCTACGGTTTTCCGGCGGTCATTACGGTGGAGGAGGTCGCGGGAATTACATTTTCCTATCCCGATTCGAATACGATAAAAATCTGTAAAGAAAAGAACTGAAAAGCGCGGAAGTAAAAGCGAAAAGCGGCTGTCGGCTCCGAAAAGGGCGAGTCATTCGTGCTTGTTCGGCTCTACCAAAAGCGTTTTATAATTGTCGTAAACGACGAAGCCCGCCTTGGATTTGGGGGGCTTTTTTACGTGTTTGCGCTCGCAGTAATCCACGGGCACCTTGCCGCCCGCGCGTCCGTCCGAATAGTAAGCGCAGATTTCCGCGGCGAATAAGAGTACTTCTTCGGGGACCTTTTTCCCCTCCGCCGCGACGACGACGTGCGAGGAGTGATATTTTTGCGCGTGGAGCCAAATATCGGAGGGGGAACAGCTTTTCAGCAGCCTGTCGTTTTGCAGATTGTTTCTTCCGCTGAAGATGCGGAAGCCCATATATTCGTATTCGCGGAAGGGGACGACGGTCTCCTTTTTCTTTGCGCCCACCCGTTCCTTTTGCGGCTTTACGAGCCCCAAAGAAACGAGCTCCGTCTCCGTCTCTTTGAGGTCGTCCCGCGTCTCTGCCGCGGCGAGGGAGGAAAGGACGCTCTCCGAGTAGGAAATTTCTTCCTCCTCCGTTTTCCTGCGGGGCAGGAGTGCGTCGAGTGTGCGTTTCTGCTTCTGATACGTCTTGAAATATCTCTGCGCGTTCTGCGAGGGGCTGAGCCGCTCGTCCAGCGCGATTTTTATCGTTCCCCCTTCGGGCGAATACCAATTTTCCGCTTCCAGCTCCTTCATGCCCTTTTCTATCCGCCAGAGGTTCGCCGTGAGCAGTTCGCCCTTGACGCGCTCCTTTTCCATGTCCGAGCAGGCTTCCAGCCGTTCGAGCGTGTCCTGCAATTTCTTCCGCTGCTTTTTGAGCAGTCCGCGGACGGCGGATTCCAGCTTTCGCTTTTTGTCCTCGAAGGCGCGTCTGCCCTCTTTCGCGGAATAATAGGCGTCCTCCGCCTCGTTCAGGGAGGGCATGGGAATCCCGCCCTCCACGGGGAAGGCGAAAAAGTCCGTCGGGAACCCGTTTTCCCTTTTCAGGCAGGGCGAGGAGGGATAGGAGGCGCAGAACTCCCCGACAAACTCCCATAAGGGGCGGTCGTGGGAGTACTTGTTTAAGAGCTCCCGCGCGGTGGGCAGAGCCAGCCCCGCGACGTTTTCGAAGAGGAATTTTGCGAATTCCTCCCGCCCGCTTCCCTCGTGAGCGGCGCGGAAAGCCTCCGTTCTCGCTTTCAGCCCCTCCGCGTCGAAGGGGGAGAGCTTGTCCTGCGGCAGAGGATAGGCGTATTTCGCGCCCGAAAGGAGCACTCTTTTGGCGTTGTCCTCCAAGGACGTCGTTTTGAGCGCGCCGAGAATGGTTCCGTTTTCCGTCAGCACGAGATTGGAGTACTTGCCCATGATTTCGCAGACGAGCACCCGCTCGCAGCGGGAGAAATCTCCCGTGCAGCGGAGGCGGATTTCCACGATGCGCTCGAATTCGTGTTGGGAGACGGATAAAATTTCCGCGCCGAGGAGGTGCTTGCGCAGAAGCATGCAGAAATTGGGCGCGACGGGAGCGGGCTCCTTCTCCGTCGCGGACAGGCAGACGCGGGCATTGGAAGCATTTGTGCTCAAAACGAGTTTAACCGTCGATTTTCCGGTGTATATAATAAGGGTAACCTCGTCTTTGTCCGCTTGGGAGACTCGGTTGATTTTCCCGCCCTTCAAGGCCGCGTCGAGTTCGGCGGCGGAGCGGCGGATATGGAAAGCGTCCTGAGGCATGTTTCCTCCTTGGGGAGCCCGACGGCGAAAAAACGCGGAAAAACCCCGAACAAAGTCGAAAATTTTTTTCGGACGGGCCGTTTTTCATAAATTATAGCGTAAATTTCGGAAATTGTAAACGAAAATGCTTTCTTTTCTCGGAATAATATGATAAAATGTAGCTTGCACGGTGGGGAAAATCCCTTTCGGGCTATCGAAGGAGAAAAAAGAAGCATTATTTTTAGGAGAAAGATATCATGAAGTACACAACAAAAGCCGCAGAGAAAAGCACGGTAAAAATTACGATGAAGTTCGACAAGGACGAGTGGAAGGACGCGCTCAACAAGGCGTACTTAAAGACCAAGGGCAGATTTGCCGTCAACGGCTTCCGCAAGGGCAAGGCGCCCCGCAACGTCATCGAGCACGCATACGGCAAGGGCGTGTTTTTCGAGGACGCGCTCAACGTGCTCTTCTCCGAGAACTACGGGAAGATTCTCGACAAGGAAGAAAAGAAGTTCACGGCCGTGGGCGACCCCGAACTTTCCGTGGACGACCTTTCCGACGAGGGCGTGACGCTGGTGGCGGTCACTCCCGTGAAGCCGGAGGTGAAAATCGGCTCCTACAAAGGTATGAAAATCAAAGAGTTTGCGTATACTGTAAAGGATGCCGACATCGACAAGGAACTCGACAGACTTCGCGACCGCAACGCCCGCAAAGTGGACGTCACCGACCGTCCCTGCCAAAGCGGCGACATCGTCAACATCGACTTTGTCGGCACGGTGGACGGCGTCAAGTTCGACGGCGGCGAAGCCGAGGGCTTCGATCTGACGCTCGGCAGCGGACAGTTCATTCCCGGTTTCGAGGATCAGGTCGTCGGCATGAATATCGGGGACAAAAAGGACGTCAACGTCAAATTCCCCGAAAATTATCAGGCGGAGAACCTCAAAGGCAAGGACGCCGTTTTCGCCGTCAAGCTCAATTCCATTAAGGGCAAGGAACTGCCCGAGCTCACCGATGCGTTTATCAAGGACGCCACGGGCAGCGAGACGATCGAGGAATATAAGCAAAAGACGAGAGAGAGACTGCAAAAGCAGGCGGATAAGAACGCGCTCGACGCGACGGAGAACAGTATCCTCGACGCGATTTCCGCGACCGCGGAGGCGGAAATCCCTCAGGCGATGATTGAACGGGAAATCGACGGGCTCGTTCAGAAGTTCGAATATCAACTCATGTATCAAGGGCTCAAATTGCAGGATTACCTCGATTTTATCAAGGTGAGCAAGGAAGATTTCAGAAAGAACTACGAAGAGCAGGCAAAGAAGAACGTTTTGAACCAGCTCATCATTTCTCAGATTATCAAGGACGAGAAGATCGAAGCGACGGCAGAGGAAGTGGACGCGAAGGTTGCCGAGCAGGCGGCGTCCGTGGATAAGAGCGCGGAAGATTACAGGAAGGATATGGATCCCCGTCAGCTCGATTATATCAAGAGCGACATCATCATTACCAAGCTGTTCGACTTCCTGAAAGCGAACAACGAAATGTATCGAGAGGAGAATAAGGAATGAACGAAAAAAACGTTCTGATTCCCTATGTCGTGGAACGCACTTCGACGGGCGAACGCTCGTACGATCTGTATTCCCGACTTTTGGAGGACAGAATCATATTTTTGAGCGGCGAAATCGACGACGCGGTAGCGAATACGGTGGTGGCGCAGCTCATTTATCTGGAAGGCAAGGAGCCGGGAAAGGACATCAATCTGTATATCAATTCTCCGGGCGGCTCGGTGACGGCAGGCATGGCGATTTACGACACGATGAATTACGTCAAGTGCGACGTATCGACGATTTGCATCGGGCTTGCGGCGTCCATGGGCGCGTTTCTCCTGTCGAGCGGCGCGCGCGGCAAACGGTTCGCGCTCCCCAATTCGGAGATTATGATTCATCAGCCCTTGGGCGGAGCTCAGGGCCAAGCCAGCGACATCAAGATCCAAGCGGAGCATATTCTGCGCACGAAGGCGAAGATGAACAGAATCCTTTCCGAGAATACGGGCAAGGACATCGCCACCATCGAGCGGGACACCGACAGGGACAACTACCTTTCGGCGGAAGAAGCGCGGGTGTACGGGCTTATCGATAAAGTATTCGTGAGACGCTGAGGCGTTTTGAGGGATACGGGGACATAAAAAATACGCTCGCGCAAAGTTTCGGGAAAAGGAGCTTTGCGCGGTATTTTTCAATTTATAAACGGGGTGTGACACATGGAAAAAAACGAACAACGCTGTTCTTTCTGCGGTAAATCGAAAGAGGAGGTGCGCCGTCTCATCGCGGGGCCGGGCGGAGTTTTTATCTGCGACGACTGCGTGGATATCTGCAAGGCGATGGTGGACGAGACGCTCGACAAAGAGAGCAAGACGGAGGAAGTCCCCTTGAAGAAGCCCGCCGAAATCAAGGCGGAGCTGGATAAATACATCGTCGGGCAGGACAAGGCGAAGAAGGTTCTTTCCGTCGCGGTGTATAACCATTATAAGCGCATAAATTCGCTCATGAAGTCGAAAAAGGCGGACGACGGAGTGGAAATCGAGAAGAGCAATATTCTGCTTCTTGGGCCCACGGGCTGCGGTAAAACGCTGCTCGCGCGGACGCTCGCAAAGATCCTCAACGTGCCTTTCGCCACGAGCGACGCGACCACGCTGACGGAAGCGGGCTATGTGGGCGAGGACGTAGAGAATATTCTTTTGAAGCTCATTCAGAACGCCGATTACGATATCGAGCGCGCGCAGCGCGGAATCATTTATATCGACGAAATCGACAAGATTGCGAGAAAGAGCGAAAACGTATCGATTACGCGCGACGTATCGGGCGAAGGGGTGCAGCAGGCGCTTTTGAAAATCATCGAAAGCACGATGGCTTCGGTGCCGCCGCAGGGCGGAAGAAAGCACCCTCAGCAGGAGTGCCTGAGAATCGACACGACGAACATTTTATTCATCTGCGGCGGAGCATTCGTGGGCTTGGATAAAATCGTGGCGTCGAGGAAGGACGACACGACGCTCGGATTCGGCGGCAAGGTCAAGCTGGGCGCGGACGAAGTGGACTATGCGGCGCTCGACGACGTGAAGCCGCAGGATCTGACGAAGTTCGGGCTGATTCCCGAATTTGTCGGGCGGCTGCCCATCGTGGTCAATCTCGACCCCTTGGGCGAGGACGCGCTGGTGAAGATTCTGACGGAACCGAAAAACGCGATCATCAAGCAGTATCAGAAGCTGGTGGGCTTCGACGGAGTGAAGCTGACGGTCGAGGCGGACGCTGTAAAGGAAATCGCGCAGACGGCGATTCGGTTAAAGACGGGCGCGCGGGGACTCAGGACGATCATCGAAGGGCTGATGACGGACGTCATGTATCAAATCCCTTCGGAGGAGGACGTCGAAGAAGTCGTCGTGACCAAGGAATGTCTGACGGAAGGCGCGAAGCCGAAAATCGTGTATAAACAAAAATCCGCTTAAAGCGCGGAAATTGCAGGGAAATACAAAAAAGCGCGGAAAAACCGCGGCGCGAAATTTTTCGCGCCGCGGTTTTTATCGGGTTGATCGATTTTACAGGTTTGCACGACCGTGTATATCGGGACGATCTGCTTTACGAATCAAATAGACCGACGACGACGGTAACGGGGCGGGAAACGGGGGCGAATTCCCTGCCTTTTGTCTGAAAAAACGATTTCGCAACGACCGTATAGATTCCCTTTTCTTCAAAGGTATACGCCCGTGTGCAGTTGTCGATCGACCAATTTAACCGCAGTCCTTTGATATTGGGAAGGGTGAGTTCGTGAGTCTCGGAGCGATCGGGGGAATATACGAGGGAATCCGCCAGAGAAATTTCTATGTCCATGAACGTTTCCCCGCGATAAACGGTTTTATATTCTCTCCTGTCCCTGTGCATGAAAAGCATTCGAAAATTGAGGGTTTTTCCCGTTTTGCAGGAAAGGACCATGTTGCCCGATTTGTCGTCCGAAACCAAGGTAATTTCGTCATCGAATCCGACATCGTCTACTTGCAAATCGATTCGGAAATTAGAGTCTTTGGGCGGAAGATACACATATAATAATATTCCCGTCAGGAAAATCAGCACGAGGACAATCGGAAGAACGATGATTAAAATTTTCTTTTTCATATATCCTTCTTATTTTTTTCTGACTTCATTATAACATAAAAAAATGAAAAGTCAATAGGGAAACAAAAACTTTTTGAGGAAAAACTCTTTTTTATTCGACGAAAAGCGACAGGTTGTAAAGATATGTGAAAGAATTTTCAGGAAAAGTTCTTTGCCTTTTCGCCCGCGATGTGTTATAATAGAAGCAGATATACGCAAGCGCGGATGTTTACGGGTGTTTCCGCGCCGTAATGAATAGGACTTTCCGTTTTTATGTTCGTTTTGAGGGGCGTTTCGCATTATCGTGAAAGGGATTGTTTGAAAAGAGGAGTGAAAGGGTAAAAATAATTATATGGAAAATTATACTGAAAAACAAATACAAAGAACAAATATATTGTCCATCGTGCCCTTGCGGGGCAAGGTGGCGTTTCCCGATACGCTCACGTCGTTCGAGGTGGGGCGGGAAATTACGTTAAAGGCGATCGACAGGGCGACCGCTTCGGCGGACAGACTGCTCTTTATCTGCGCGCAGCGTGAGACGGAAAAGGATGAAATCACGGCGGACGACATTTATTCCGTCGGTACGGTGGCGCGCATCAAGCAGGTGACGCAGCTGCCCGGGGGAACGCTTCGGATTCTTACGGAGGGATTGTACCGCGCCCGCGCCCGTTCCATTCAGTTTGAGTCGGGATATTATTATGCGGTCACGGATGAAATTCTGTCCGAACACGGCGATGAGGTGTTAGAGGAGGCCTATTTCCGCACCGCGCGCGAAATGGTGCGCGACGTACTCATGGCGGACGGGAAAATCGGCAAGGATATCCTCTCTCAGCTGGAAGCCTGCTCCGACCCCGATACTTATATCAATATGACTGTTTCGGCCATGCGCGTGCGCTTGGAAATCAAGCAGGAGCTTTTGGAAGAAGAATCGGTCATCGAAAGGCTCAAACTGTTCGAGCGCTGTCTCAATGACGAGCTGGAAATCGCAAAAATCGAAAAGAAAATCGCTTCCGCCGTCCGTCAGAACATCGACCGTTCGCAGAAGGATTATTTTTTGCGCGAGCAGCTCAAAGCCATTCATACGGAGCTCGGAGACGACGGCAAGGAAGAGGACGAATACCGCGAGAAAATTCTCGCAAAGAAGCTGCCCGAGGAGGTTGAGGAGAAGTGCCTCAAAGAGCTGGACAGGCTGGATAAAATGCAGTCCTCTTCGCCCGAATATACGGTGATTACGGGGTATCTCGACTGGATTCTCGATTTGCCTTGGACGGAGGAGACGAAGGACACGGAGAAACTTTCCGATTGCGTGAAAGTGCTGGACGCAGACCATTACGGCCTTGAAAAGATCAAAGAGCGCATTACCGAATATCTCGCGGTGCTCAAACTGACGGGGAACATGAAAGCGCCCATTCTCTGCTTTGTGGGACCTCCGGGCGTGGGAAAGACGAGCATTGCGCGTTCTATTGCGCGTTCTTTGGATCGTAAATTCGTCCGCATGAGCTTAGGCGGCGTCAAGGACGAAGCGGAAATCCGCGGACACCGGCGTACCTATATCGGCGCTATGCCCGGCAGAATTATTTATGCCATGAAGAACGCGGGCTCCGTCAATCCCGTGTTCCTGCTCGACGAAATCGACAAGATTTCCTCGGATATGCGCGGCGACCCCGCTAGCGCGCTTTTGGAGGTGCTCGATCCCGAGCAGAATTCCACTTTCCGCGACAGGTATCTCGAAGTTCCCTACGATTTGAGCAAGGTTCTGTTCATCACGACGGCGAACTCGCTGGACACTATTCCGGGGCCCCTGCGCGACCGTATGGAAATCATAGAGCTTTCGGGATATACGCTGGAAGAAAAGACGGAAATTGCAAAGCGGTATCTCATTCCCAAGCAGTTAAAGGCGAACGGTCTTTCGGAGGAGAACGCGGAATTTACGGAGGACGGAATCCGCGCGATTATCGAAGGCTATACTATGGAAGCGGGCGTGCGTACTTTGGAGCGCACAGCGGGCACGGTCTGCCGGAAGATTGCCGTTCGTTATGCGGACGATAAATCCCTGCCCAAGGTAAAAGTGGACAGGAAGAAAGCGGAGGAATTTTTGGGCGCGCCTCGTTTCAAGGCGGACGAAGCCCGCGGCAAGGAAGAAGTGGGCGCGGTGACGGGATTGGCCTGGACGGCCGTGGGCGGCACCACGCTGACGGTGGAGGCTTCCGCAATGCACGGCAAAGGGGAAATCCGTCTGACGGGAAAGCTCGGGGACGTCATGAAGGAATCAGCTTTGGCGGCGATTTCCTTTATCCGTTCGCATGCGGATAAATACGGAATCCCCGCGGATAAATTCGAGACGACGGACATTCATATTCATGTTCCCGAAGGCGCAACGCCCAAGGACGGACCCAGCGCGGGCATCACGATCGCCACCGCTATCCTGTCCGCCTTTACGGGACGCCCCGTGAGAAAGGATATCGCCATGACGGGGGAAATCACGCTCCGCGGCAAAGTTCTTCCCATCGGCGGATTAAAGGAAAAGGCACTCGCCGCGCGGCGGGTGGGGATTAAGAATATCGTTATTCCCAAGGAAAACGAGAAGGATATCGAGGAAATCCCTGAAAGTGTGCGCAAAGAGCTGAATTTTATTCCCGTGACGGATGCGGACGAGGTATTCTCGCTCGCCGTGCGCGGTGCGGGGAACGAAGATTCGCCGCAGCTCAAACAGGCGAAGCCCAAACGGATAAAGCCGAAAAAAGAACCTGTTCTTCCCGTGCGCGACGGCGGAGTGCCTCTTTCGGGCGGAGTCCGTTGCCGCTGAAAAAATAAAAGGAAGCACATGGCATGTATGAAATGAACGAAAAACCGACTCGTCCCGCTCTTTGCAAGTCTCTCGCGTCCGACGGGGCTCGCGCGCGCCTTATCGTAAAAAACGCGACGTTTATCACCTCGGCGGCGAACGAAAAGCAGTTTCTTTCTTTCGATAAACCGACGATCGCCGTCTGCGGAAAATCCAACGTGGGCAAAAGCTCGTTCATCAATATGCTGGCTAATCGAAAAAAGCTGGCGAAGACGAGCAGCGAGCCCGGACGTACCCGTTTGGTGAATTATTTCGATTTCGGAGCGTTTATTTTGGCTGATTTGCCGGGATACGGCTTCGCGCGGGTATCGAAGGCGGAAAAGGAGAAATGGGCTAAGACTCTGAACGCCTTTTTTGCAGATAAAAAGCGGATTTCGCACGTGTTTTTGCTGGTCGACAGTCGGCACGATCCGACCGCGGACGACGTTCAGATGATAGAATTTTTACACTATCACATCATTCCGTTCACCGTCGTTTTGACGAAGGCGGACAAACTTTCAAAAATGAAACTGAAAGAGCACGTCAAGGCGATAGCGGCGGATCTGTATCTGGGTACGGAAAATCTTTTGGCTACTAGCGCGCAGACGGGATATGGTAAGGATTCGGTGCTTTTGAAAATCGCCGAGGTAACGGAACGGACGCCCTCGCCCGCGGGGGAGGAGCCTGAGAAAGAAGGAGCGACTGAAAAGACGGCGATAATAAAGGGGGCGGTTTCGCCCTCGTCCGAGAAATCGGGGAAGGAAATTTCCAATGGATGAATTTTTGAAAACGTGGTATGGTCTTGCGCTGTTTATTGCGTTTGACGTGGCGGCGGCGCTGGCGGTTATGGCGATCGCCTATCGCTGGATTTTCAAGCGTTTTTGGGACGCGGTAGCGGCGCTCGTCTGTATGGCGGTGCTTTCGCCGCTCTATCTCGCCGTTCTCGTGCGCGGGAAAATTTATAAAAAACGCACGGGAAACATGCGCTCTCTCGTGACGCATGAATTTTATGTCGGGAAAAAAGCCAAAACGATTGCGCTCAGGTTGTTCCGAACGACGGACGACGACGGAAACGAGGCGGGAAGTTACGGCCGTTGGCTCAGACGTACGCGGTTTTATAAATTGCCCGTATTCTTTGATATTTTTTGCGGTCGCCTGAGCTTTATCGGCGTCAGAAAATTTTCCTTTATTGACGCCGCTTTCGTCTCGGAAGACGACGAGGGCCGTTTTTCCGTGCGGCCCGGCCTCATCAATTCCTTGGCTGTTTCGGGCGACGAGGAGACCGATTATAAGGAAATGCTCCTTTCCGACACCCGTTACGCCCGCCGCATGAGCCTGTTCGGGGATTGGAAAATCTTCTTTTCTTGGTTGTTGAAGACGATTCGCGGGGAAAAAGACTATCTCGGTGCTGCGAAGGATAAGACTTATGCGGAAACGCTTTTGGACGAAGGGACGATTTCCCGCGAGGACTTCGATTCCGTCGCCCGCTCTGCCGCCGCGGAGGAAGAGGAACTGAGAAAGATATACGAGCCCGTTGAGGAAGAGGAAGAAGCCGAAGGAGATACAAAGGAACCGTCCGAGCGGGACGGGGAGGAAGTTCGGACGGAACAGCCTGAAAACGGCGAGGAAAATTGAGGAGGATAAATCGAAAACGGCGGAAAAAGCGCAAATTTCATCAACTATAAAAAATTTCAGAACTTTTGCAACGCTGCGGCATTTTTTTCGTCTATAGAACGGACGCGACGGACAAGGATTTTTTTCGTACGGTCTGAAAATAACGGCGCGACGGCTCTAAAAAATATGGAGGGAAAATATGAGAAGCAAAATTGTATCCGCAATACAAATCGTACTGAATATCCTGTTTGTGCCGATGTATTTTATAAACTTTTTTCATTATGCAGGCAAAATTCCCGCAATGAATGTGGAAACGGGAGAATTTTTTATGGCAAAAGTGGAGGATTACAGCAGCCCGTGGGCTAATCTGAAATCGTTGGACGCCGAATGATTGATGCATCTGAGCTTTATTCTGATAGCCGTATCGGTCATTTTTTCCGCAGTCGGCATCATCAAAAACGATAACGGGACCGTCAAGGGAATAAGCCGCGGCGTATTTGTCTGCTCGGTGCTCGTTTTTGTGCTCGCGTTTTTTATTTCTTCTACCGTAACGTGCACTTATTAAGCATAGAAACATAAAAACAGCCCGCGGCGGTTCATTTCCCTGAATCGCCGCGGGCGTATTTTTATTTTAAGGCCGCCGCTTTTCCGCGGTTACCTGTTTTGCATATTTATTCAAACGAATCTGCGGGTCTCTATGTAGTAGCTCCACCGTTTCGCGCTGATGGGCTCGATCCGCGCATAGTCCGTCGCGGTATGCAGGATATAGTTATCTCCGAGATAGATTGCCACATGCCCGATTCGCTCTACTCCCGTATAGTTCTGTCTGACCGAATTGGTGAAATAGATGCTGTCTCCCCGACTGAGTTCGGAACGGGGTACGTAGGTTCCCTGTACCGATTGAAGTCGGGTAGTGGTCTGCAACACCACCTGCGCACCTTCGTAAAAGACATACTGTACTAGGGACGAACAGTCGAATTTCGAGGTGGTGAAACCTTTGAGGAAATTCCCGTACCCGTCGTGCAAGCGTACGGCACCGTAGACGTAGGGGACGCCCAAAGTCGCATAGGCTTTTTCGAGGACCTCTTCCACCGCGTCGTTTTCGCTCTTTTCGAGCGAGAACACATCGAAATAAGAAGCGTTCATATAAGCCGTCTGATTTTTATAATACGTTTTGTACCAATCTCCTACTTTTCCCCTGAGAACATACGTAGTGCCCTTTTCTGCGGTTCCGATGACTGAATGTTCCGTCCCCGCGCCTGAACGAATATTCACTCCGTCCCTCTTGCAGGTTATGTAATATTCATAATTGTCCTCGGGTTCGGGTGCCGTCTCCTCTCCGTTCCCCGTATCTCCGCCGTTTTCCGCCTCGTTGTCGCTTCCGGCGTCTCCCGTTTGTTCTCCGCTTCCTTCATTCTCGGAGCTTCCGGGAGTTTCTCCCGTCCCGACCGAATCTTCGGCCGCCGTTTCGTTGCTGTTCGCTTCGTCAGAAGGGCTTTTTGCGCAAGCGCCGATTGCAAGAAATGAAAGGGTGAACGCCAATGCCATGGCGACAGTCGTTAAAGATTTTTTCATGATTTTCCTCCGTAAAATTGATTGTATATTAATTGTAACGATTTTTTATGCAAAAATCAACTAATAAATTTTGAGAATATAGGAAGAAACAGGAAAAAAGAGGGGAAAAACGGGCGTTTTTTCATAAAAACGGAAAAACAGGAAAAATTTTTATACATTTTTCTATAAAAACCGTCAAGATTTATTAAAAATCGGGAAAGAACACCCCCGCCGCTTGCCGTTTTTACGCGCGTATGATATAATATAAGTCATGAAAACGATATTGACGGACGTGCACACGCACACGAAATTTTCCCCCGACGGCAGGAGCGACATCGGGGATATGTTAAAAGCCGCCTTGAAAAAGGGCGCTGCGTATTACGGAATATCCGAACATTTCGATTATGATTACAAGGTAGACAGGATTGCGTTCTACGGTGGAGCGGAAGCCTCCTATACGGATGCGGAGGCCTATTTTTCGCGCGCGCGGGAATTGAAGAGACAGTACGAGGGAAAAATGGAAGTGCTCGTCGGCGGGGAATTCGGGTATACGAACAATCCCGCGGCGGCGCCGTTATATCGGGCCCTGATAGAGGTTTACAGTCCCGATTTTATCGTCAACAGCGTCCACACGAACGGAGTGCTGGATTATTCCGATCCCGAGGTGTTTCTGGACGGGAACGGAAAGCTGAAAGACAAACGGGGAATTTATTCGGAGTATCTCACCCGCGTAAAAAACAGTATCGACGCGCCCTACGACTACGATATTATCGGACATTTTACATATTGTATGCGCTGCGCTCCGTATGAGGATAAACGGCTCCGTTACGCGGATTACTGCGCGGAAATCGATACGATTTTGAAACGCATTATCGAACGGGGAAAAATTCTGGAAGTGAACAGCTCGAGTTACGGCGCGCCCTGCGATTTTCTGCCCGACGAGGATATTCTCGGCAGGTATTACGAACTGGGCGGGAGACGGGTCTCTTTCGCCTCGGACGCGCACGACGTGTCGAGAGTTTTAGACAAGAGGGAAAAGGTCGTCGACGCTTTGAAGAAAATCGGGTTTTCTTGCGTCACGGTTCCCCGCCGCGGCGAATATATTTCCGTCGAGTTGTAAGGGGTGAAAGCGCGAAACGGATATGCGAGAGAAAAAGGTATCGATATGAACGGATTTTACGAAAAACTGCTTGCCTGTAAAACGCGCGAGGAGGTTCGCGCGGCGTTTTTTGCGGCCGAAGGGCTCGTTTTTCCCGCGAAACAGAAATTCGACTGTACCGAGCGCGCCCTGTATGTATTCCGCAGGGAAAAGAAATTTTCAGGCCCGAAGGGGGCGGACGGCATAGCCGCTTCTCTGGCGCAGGCACTGTACTTTCTTCGGGAGCTCAAATACGGCGAGTCCGCCTGTCCGATTCCGCCCTATGTCTGTGCGGTGTGCCGCGGAGAAGGGTTCGTCGCGGAAGTAAAGCCCTTCGCGCGCTTTTACGAGCGGCGTTCGGGCTCGGAGTACGATTGGGATCGCACGCCGCTCGCGCCGTCGCCCGAGCTCGTTTCCGACCTCGCGGTCAGTCCCGCGCTCTCGCGCATAAAGGTGTTTTCCCTCTCGGAGCCCGCGGGAGCGGAGGCGTTTCGGGCCGTCCTTTCGAGGATCAATGCGGTGCAGCTTTCCATGTTCGAACGGGAAAAGAAAACCATCGACGAAAATAATTTCCTGAAAGTGTACGAATATTGGGCATCGCTGTTTGCAGAATCATTCGTCGAAAGCGGGGAGACGAGAAAGCTGGCAGAATATTTCCTCTCGGACATCGAGCGGGGTAAGTCTATGAACAAAGGGGGCAGGGTAGAGTTCACCTTCGGAGGCGAGAAGGTCAAAAAGAGTCTTCCCGCATACGAATACAATTATTTTTGGAGCGTATACGAGCGGGTGGCGGACGAGCGGACGATTTTTGCGATACGGCGGAAAATCGACCGTCTGAGCGAAGATTTTGCGCGGCGGTTTGAAGGGGAGTTTTATACGCCCATACCGTTTGCGGCGAAGGCGTACGAATACATTCGCAAGGCGATAGGTCGGGACAAGCTGGAAAGCGGGCGCTATCGGATTTGGGACATGGCGGCGGGGAGCGGGAATCTCGAATTTACGCTGCCGTCGGCGGCTCTGCCGTATACGTACATATCGACGCTTTCGGAGGACGACGCGAATTATTGCCGCAGGATTTTTCCGTCGGCGGAGGTGTTTCAGTACGATTATCTCAACGACGATATAGACGCGCTGTTCGGGGAGGAAGCGGACGGCGTCGTTCCCTTGAAGATGCCCGAAAAATTGCGGCGGGATTTGAAAAATCCCCGCTTGAAATGGCTGATTTTCATCAATCCGCCCTTTGCGACGAGCAATCGTTCCGCCTTTTCGGCGGGAAAGAGTTCCAAGACGGGCGTTTCGGATACGAAGGTCGGCAAAGTCATGCGCATGAGCGGATTCGGCGAGACGGGGCGGGAGCTGTTTTCCCAATTTCTTTTCCGTATTTCGCGAGAATTTGAAGGCAAGCGCGCGAGGCTGGGATTGTTTTCGACGCTGAAATATCTCAACGCGCCCAACGACAGGAAGCTGAGGGAGAAATTTTTCCGTTATACGGCGGAGCGGGGCTTTCTCTTTTCCTCGGAAAATTTTGAGGGCAGCAAGGGGCGTTTCCCCGTGGCGTTTGCCGTGTGGAACATGGAAAAGCCTGCTGCCGTGGAGAGTCAGGAGCTCGTTTTCGACGTATTCGACCGCGAAGCGCGCAAGGTGGGCGTGAAGCGGGTGTATACGGGCGACAGGGGAAAGCTGTTGAGCGCATGGGTGCGGCGTCCTCCGACGACGAAAATTTTTCCGCCGTTCACGGGCGCGACGCACGTTTCCGTGCGGAATATAGACGTGCGAGACCGCGTAGCGGACGGATTTCTCTGTTCTTTGATGTGTTGCGGAAACGACTTCCAGCATCAGAATCAGACGGCTCTGTTTTCGGGGCCGCAGGCCAGCGCGGGGTCGTATTCCGTGACGGAGGAAAACTTCGGGAAATCCATGGTCGTACACGCGGTGCGGCGATTGCCGAAAGCGGTATGGTCGAACAATCGGGATCAGTTTTATTCCCCCGAAAGAGAGCCGAGCGAGGAATTTGTTTCCGACTGCGCGGTGTGGAGCGCTTTTGCCGATTCCAATAACACCTGTTCTTTGAAAGAGGTCGCCTATAAGGGGGACGTCTATCGGGTAAAGAATCAGCTTTTTCCCTTTTCTCTGAAAGAGTCGGATGAATGGAGCGGGGGGAGGTTAAAAGCATCGGGCGAAGAGGAGCCGTTTTTGTTCTCGTGGCTGAACGGGCGGAAATTATCCGAAAAATCGTCGTCGGTCATGCGCGCGGCGCGGGAATTTTACGCATACTGTTTTCGGACGGGCAAGGCGGAAATTTTCGACGCGGGATATGCCCAGCTCAAAGCGGCGGTACAGAACGACGGGGAGGGGAAATTGTTCCTTTCGGCGTTGAAGGAGGCGCACCGCGCGCTGGGAGACAAGCTTCTGCCGCAAGCGTATTATTACGGGTTCATTCCGCGGGATGTGGAATATTTTGAAGAAGAGGTGTGACGGGATATGTCGAAACTCGATTTGCTGAAATTTCTGGAAAGCTACGAAGGCGAAACGGAAATCGCGGATTTTACGCCCGACGAGCTCTCGGAACTGATCGAACGCATGCAGCGGGAGGGGCGGGACGCTCCGCTCACGAAAGAGGAGTTCAAAAAGAAATATTTTGAATATTATGATGATGTGAAGGATAAATCTTTGAAGCGGCAGGATTGGTGAGCCCGTGACGTGAACCTGCCGCGCGAAAAAAGGAGGGAGACATGAAAAAGTATAAATATCTCATATTCGACGCCGATCATACGCTCATCGATTTTGCGGCGGACGAGCGGGAGGCCTTCAAGCGCATTTTTGCGGAATGTGGCGTGGCGACGAACGAGGAAATGCTCGACCGCTGCCGTGCGCTTTCGGAGAAAACGTGGGATGACGCGGGGCTTTCGGACGTGGACGACGAGCTCATTCAAAGGACGTATCACGATTTGTACCGCAGTCATCTGGATTTGCTCTTTACGCGCATTTATCGGGAATTTCCGCCCGTTCGCCCGATTTCGCCGCGCGAAGCGGGGGAGAAATTTCTCCGCTATCTCGAAGACGGCGGTGCACAGGTGAAGGATGCGGAAAAGGTTCTGTCCGCTTTGGCCGAGCCGTTCGGCGGGCAATATCGGATCTGCGTGGCTACCAACGGTCTGCACAGTATTCAGACGGGGCGGCTCCGCGCTTTGGAAAAGTATATCTATAAATTGTATATTTCCGAAGACGTCGGCGTCATCAAACCCTTATCCGCTTTTTTCTTCCGCGTGCTTTCGGAACTGAACGCCGAAAAGAGCGAGTGCCTCATGATCGGCGATTCCCTTCAATCGGACATCGCGGGCGCGGAGGGCGCGGGGATAGACAGCTGCTGGCTGAATGCCGAACGGAAGGAAAACCTCTCCGACGTCAAACCCGATTACGAAATTTCTTCCCTGAAAGAACTTTTGGATATTCTTTGCTGAAAGGCTCGTCCTTAACCGATATGCGCGCGCCCCCGCACGATTTCGTGCGGGGGCGCGCTGTATTTTCAGATTGCTTTTCGGCTGCGGAGATAGGACGCGATGATGCCGATATCCCGTGGGCTGTCGGGGTCGAGAACGCGGAAATCGTGCAGTCCGAGCGCCGCTTCGAGGTGCTTTTTCCCTTTGCGAAAATCCCCATAGAGCGGCTTGTCGTGTCCCGTATACGAATCGATGAGCGTCCCCACGCTCCCTTTCGGAAGTCCCTGTTTTTCGTGCGTATCCGTCGTGAGAACGATGAGATCCATTTCTTCGGCGAGCTTGTTATCTATGTATTTGTCCATTTTTCTTTCCCCCTTAAATATTCTTTCCGCAAATAGTTTACCACGCTTTTGAAAAATTACAAGTGCATACTGCCGCCTTTTTTCCGTTTTTTTCCAAAAATTTTTTTGAGTTCGCTCCTGCCCCGTTCGTTTTTAAGAATAAGGGGACAAAGTTGTGAAAATCCGGCGATAAATCTTTTTACAAAAATTTTATCTCAAAACGGTTTACAATCGGGGAGTTTTGTGGTATACTTATAATCGGTAGAAAAAGGGCTTTTATAAAAAGCTCCGGCCCGAAAAAAGTCGGAGGGTGCGGAGGGCGGACGGAAAAGTTCCTTCCCTTTACGGTCTCGACGGCGGTCAGTCGCCGGACGCTTCCATACAGTGCGGGCTTTCTAAAACAAACCAAATCATTAAAGAAAATAAACGTTCAAAGGAGATAACCGATATGACTAAGAACAAGAAAGTGCTTAAATTCGTCGAAGACAGTGCGGCGCTCGCTCAGCCGGACAAAATCGTCTGGATCGACGGCAGCGAAGCGCAGAGGGACGCTCTCCGCGCAGAAGCGGTCGCTTCCGGCGAGCTCATCAAACTCAATGACGAGCTGCTTCCCGACTGCTATCTGCACAGAACGGCCGAAAACGACGTCGCTCGCGTCGAGGACAGAACGTTCATTTGCAGCAGAAAGGAAGAGGACGCCATGCCTCATTCCATCGTAAAATGGATGGCGCCCGATAAGGCCTACAAAATGGTGGAGGAGATCGCCCGCGGTAAAATGAAGGGCAGAACCATGTACGTCATTCCTTATTCCATGGGCGTGGTCGGATCCCCCTTCTCCAAGATCGGTATCGAAGTCACCGACTCCATTTACGTCGTTCTCAACATGGAAATCATGACTAGAGTCGGCACGATGTGCCTCGACGAGCTGGGCGAAGACGGCGATTTCGTCAAGGGCTTCCACTGCAAGTGCGACGTCGATCCCGAAAAGAGATATATCATGCACTTCCCCGAAGATAATACTATTATCTCCGTCAACTCCGCTTACGGCGGAAACGTGCTTCTCGGCAAGAAATGCTTCGCGCTGCGCATCGCGACCTACCTCGGCAAAAACGAGGGCTGGATGGCCGAGCACATGCTTATCCTCGGCTGCAAGCGCCCTCAGGACAAGGAAATGAAATATATCGCAGCGGCGTTCCCTTCCGCCTGCGGAAAGACCAACCTCGCAATGCTCATTCCTCCCAAGCAGTATCTGGATGCGGGCTATGAAATTCAGACGGTCGGCGACGACATCGCATGGATCCGCGTGGGTGAGGACGGCAGACTTTGGGCCGCGAACCCCGAAAACGGTTTCTTTGGCGTCGCTCCCGGCACCAACGATCATTCCAATCCCAACGCGCTCGCAGCGACCAAGAAGGGGACGATTTTCACCAACGTCGCTTACAATCCCGAGAACAATACCATTTGGTGGGAAAAATTGACGAAGGAAGCTCCCGCGCACCTCATCGACTGGAAGGGCAACGAATGGACGCCCGAAACCAATGCGGACGGCAAGCACCCCGCCGCACATCCCAATTCCCGTTTCACGGCTCCCGCGACGAACTGTCCCTGCATTTCGCCCGAGTTCAATTCCAAGAAGGGCGTTCCTCTGTCCGCGATTATCTTCGGCGGCAGAAGAGCGACGACTACTCCGCTCGTTTATCAGTCGAGGGATTGGAATCACGGCACCTTCGTCGGAACGATTATGTCCTCCGAAACGACCGCCGCGGCGACCGGCGCAGTCGGCGTGCTCCGTCACGATCCCATGGCCATGAAACCCTTCATGGGCTATTCCGTCGATCAGTACTTCCAGCACTGGATTGACATGGGCAAGAAAGTCCCCGCGGACAAACAGCCTAAGATATTCAACGTCAACTGGTTCCGTCAGGACGAGAACGGCGACTTCATGTGGCCCGGCTTCGGCGACAACATGAGAGTCCTCGATTGGATTCTCGACCGTTGCGAAGGCAAAGTGGACGCTCAGGAAACGGCGATCGGTTATGTTCCCTATGCAAAGGACATCAATATCGAAAATACCGATGTCACCCCCGAAACCCTCGACAAACTGCTGTATGTCGATAAGGCTCGCTGGGCGGCAGAAGCGGACGAAATCGAGAAGTATTACGACGACAACTTCGGCGATAAACTTCCCAAAGAAATCCGCGAGAATCTCGCTACTTTGAAAGCAAACTGCGCGAAATAATTTCTTCGGAAAATAAAAAAGCGGCTTTTCCCGAAAAAACGGGAAAAGCCGCTTTGCCGTCCTTCGGCAGGATTCTCCGCCGCGAAATGCCGACAAAACGATAATCCCCCCGGAACCTTGCGGCTCCGAGGGAACTACCTATATGATAAGGGGGAAAATGATGAGCTGTTTTGAGTAAATCTCTCGGAAGGAGTACCTTCATTTGATTTACAAGTATATTCTACTATATTCCGACAAAAAAGTAAATTGTTTTTCGGAAATTTTTTGAATTTTTTTGAAACAATTAAAAAATATCATAAAATGAAAACAATTAACATTTTCACATTTTTTTCACAATTAAAGAAGGATAAATGTAAAATTTTTGTAAATCAATTACATTATTTCCGAGTTTTAACAGTTTACATGATTTTGCAGAGGAAGCAGCAAAGGATGACGGAAGCGAAGTAGGAAAAGAGGGAGATGAGGAGGGCGGCGGTAAACTTTTTTTGTTTGACCTCGGAGAAATAGACGGCGCCGATATAGAAGACGGTTTCGGAGGAGCCGTAAGCGACGCAGGCGCAGCGGGCGACGTAGCTGTCGGCGCCGTAACGGGAGAGAATATCGGAGAGGACGGCGGTGGAGCCGTTTCCCGACAGGGGTTTTATGAGGACGAGCCGAGCGATTTCTTCGGGGATACCGAGTCCGCGAAAGAGAGGTGCGAGCAAATGGACGAGTCTGTTTTCCAATCCGCTGACTTCAAAGAGCTTTGTGAGCATCATGACGGCGGCGATATAGGGAAATATAGACATGACGAGGGGCAGAGCGCCCTTGACGCCCTCGGTGAAGCTGTCGTAGACGCGGACTTTTTTGAAGATAGCGAAGAGAAAGGAGAGGAGGAAGATGAGGGGAATGATGAGGGTAAAAAATTTCATTTTTGTTTTCCTCGCGCGCGGAGGAGTCGTTTTTCTTTGCGGGCGGCCGTAGGCACGAATAATTTGACGAGAAGGATACCCAAAACGGTGGAAAACGCGGTGGCGAGCATGGTGGGGAGAATGATGTCCGCCGCGGCGGCGCTGCCTGCGGAGAGCCGCAGGGCGACCACGGAAGTGGGGATGAGTTGCAGGGAAGTGGCATTGACGACGAAGAGCATGGAGGAGGAGTAACGCGCGTCGGGGCTTTTGTCGAGAAGGGTAGCGGCGCGAATTCCGTAAGGGGTGGCGGCGCCGCCGATTCCGAGGAGATTGGCGGACAGATTCATGCCGATTGCGGAGAGTGCCTCTTCGTCGCGGGTTTTGAAAAGTTTTTTGCAGACGGGGCGGAGGAGCTTTGAAATACCGCGGGTGACGCCGCTTTCCTCCCATAGTTTCATGAGCCCCAGCCAAGCGGCATAAGCGGCGAGGAGGGAAACGCACAGCACGGCGCTTTTGGAGGCTCCGTCGAGGAGCGCGGGCAGAAATCCCGCGGGGTCGAGGCAGAGGAGGACGGCGCAGGAGAGAATAAAGATGGCTGCAAAAACGGCGTTCATGTCCTATTATATGCCCGCGGTTGTCCGCGGTATGTCAAAAGGGCGAGAAAAGGCTTATCAGCGGGGGCGGAGACCGGCCGAGGATTGCGGGGGATTGCGGGCGTATCGGGAAAAATCGCGCAAAAATAATTTACTTTTCGGCGGGAATGGTGTATAATAAACTTCGTATAAGAATCCGAAAAAAGGAGAAAAGGCGAAATGGCAGAAAAGAAGAAGCCTTATTATATCACGACGGCGATCGCATACACTTCGGGCAAGCCGCATATCGGCAATACGTACGAAGCGGTATTGGCGGACGCAATTGCGCGGTTCAAGCGCAAAGAGGGCTACGACGTATTTTTTCAGACGGGAACGGACGAGCACGGTCAGAAGATAGAGGACAAGGCGGCTGCGGCGGGCGTGACGCCGAAAGAGTACGTAGACAAAGTGGCGGGTGAAATCAAGGGGATTTGGGATCTGATGAATACCTCCTACGACAAATTTATCCGCACCACGGACGAGTATCACGAAGCGGAAGTGGCGAAAATTTTCAAGAAATTTTACGATCAGGGAGATATATATAAAGGTTATTACGAGGGCATGTACTGTACGCCCTGCGAGTCCTTCTGGACGGAGAGCCAGCTCGTGAACGGGAAATGCCCGGACTGTGGCAGGGAAGTCAAGCCCGCGAAAGAGGAAGCGTATTTCTTCAAAATGGGGAAATATGCAGACAGGCTGATCGAGCATATCAACTCGCACCCCGAATTTATTCAGCCCGTTTCCCGCAAGAACGAAATGATGAACAATTTTCTCTTGAAGGGGTTGCAGGATCTCTGCGTTTCCCGTACCTCGTTCAAGTGGGGGATTCAAGTGCCTTTCGACAAGAAGCACGTCGTCTACGTTTGGCTGGACGCGCTGACAAACTATATTACGGGACTGGGATATTCGGCGGACGGCAATCACGGAGAAAAATATAAAAAGTATTGGCCCGCTGATCTGCACCTCATCGGCAAGGACATCATTCGTTTCCATACCATTTATTGGCCGATTTTTCTCATGGCGCTGGGCGAGCCGCTCCCCAAGCAGATTTTCGGCCATCCTTGGCTGTTGCAGGGGGACGGGAAGATGTCCAAGTCCAAGGGCAACGTGATTTATGCCGACGACCTCGTAAGGCTGTTCGGCGTGGACGCCGTTCGTTTTTTCGTCCTGCACGAAATGCCCTTTGACAACGACGGCCAGATTTCTTGGGAGCTCGTCGCGGAACGCTATAATTCCGAACTCGCCAACGTGCTCGGAAACCTCGTTTCCCGTACGGTCGCCATGATTTCCAAATATTTCGGCGGAACGGTGGAAAGGGGGCTTTCCGCGGAGGAGGATCCCGACGCCGAATTTAAGGCGACGGTTCGTGGGACGGCGGAAAAGGTGCGTGCAAAGGCGGACAGCCTTCACATCGCCGACGCGATTACGGAAGTTTTCTCGCTCTTCCGCCGCGCCAATAAGTATATCGACGAAACCATGCCTTGGGCGCTCGCGAAGGACGAGGGCAAAAGAGCGCGGCTTAACGACGTCCTTTATAACTTGTCCGAAGCGATTTTGACGGGCGCCTCCCTTTTGGACAGCTTTATGCCCGAAACGTCCGAGAAGATTTTTGCGGCCTTCGGCGCGGGAAACAGAACGATAGAGGAATGTTCCTCGTTCGGCCTGTGCGAACGGATTACCGTTACTCCCGCCCCCGCCTTGTTCGCCCGTGTGGATTTCAAGGCTTTGGAGCCCGAAATCGAAAAAATTTGCGAAGAGCAGAGAAAATCGGCCGCTTCCCAAGCCGCGGGAACCGCGAAGGGCGACGCCGCGGCAAAGGAAAACGGGGCTTCTCTCGGGGACGTTTCCGAAAACGGCGCAAACGTTGCGAAAAACGTTCCCGCTTCAGCTTCAAGTTCCGCGGCGGAGGAATATCCCGAAATTTCCATAGACGATTTTGCGAAGGTGCGCTTGCAGGTGGGGGAGATTGTCGCCTGCGAAAAGGTGCCTAAGTCCTCCAAGCTCCTGCACGAGACGGTGAAATTCGGAAACGAGACCCGTTCCGTCGTTTCCGGGATCGCGAAATATTATACGCCCGAAGAGATGATCGGGAAAAAGGTCGTGTTCGTCACGAACCTGAAACCCGTGAAGCTCTGCGGAATTTTGTCCGAAGGCATGATTTTGGCCGCGGAGGACGAAAGCGGACGGCTGTCGCTGGTCGTGTCCGACAAAGACGAGCTGGACAGCGGCGCGTCTATCCGCTGAGGAAAAAATTATGTCGATAGACGTACACTGCCACCTGACGGGCGGGGAATATGACCGCGCGGGCGGCTTGACCGCCGTTTTGGAACGGGCGCGGGCGGCGGGCGTTTCGGCGATGATTTGTTCGGGGTTCGACCTCGAATCCTCGCTGGCGGCGAAAGAGCTTTCCGAACAAAATTCCGACGTATACTTTTCCGCGGGGTTTCAGCCCGAGGAATTGTCCCGAATGAAGGAGGGAGATCTTTTGGAAATTACTCGGCTCGCCGCTCATCCGAAATGCGTCGCGATAGGAGAAATCGGGCTGGATTACCATTTTCCCGACAATCCTGACCGCGAGCTGCAAAAAGAAGTCTTTATCAGACAATTGAAAATCGCGGACGAAACGGGGCTTCCCGTCGTCATTCACAGCCGCGACGCGGCGGCGGATACGCTGGAAATCCTGAGAGAAAATAAATCCCTCCTGAAAAGGGGCGGGCTCATGCACTGTTATTCCTATTCTTCGGAAATGGTGCGGGAGTTTTCCGCTTTGGGAATGTATTTTTCTTTCGGCGGTACGTCGACGTTCAAGAACGCGAAAAAAGTACACGAAAGCGCGAAAGCCGTCGCTTCGGACCGTATTCTGACGGAGACGGACAGCCCGTATCTGACGCCCGAACCCTTTCGGGGCGTTTTCCCGAACGAACCGAAGAACGTGAAGCATACGCTTGCAAATCTGGCGCTTCTGCGCGAAGAAAAAGAGGAGGAGCTCGAAAGACAGATCCTTGAAAATGCAGAGAGGCTGTTTTTCAGACTGAAAACGAAAACATGAGCAACGAAAAAAACAAGGGCGGCCGCCCTCAGAACGGCGGTCGCGGCGGAAAGAATCCCGCGCCGAAAGGCAACGGCGACAGCGGAAAGAAAAATCCGCAAAACAATAGAGATAAAAATAAGAACGCGGGGAGCAGGGATAAGAATAACGGCGAAAACCGCAAGGATACCTACGTCTATACCCTCGACGGAAACCTGTATATCAACCTCACGAACAAATGTTCCAACGGCTGTTCTTTCTGCGTGAGAAACGAGCGCGCGAGCTATTACGGAAATTATCTTTGGCTCAGACACGGCGATCCGACCGCGGAAAAGGTCATCGCCGCCATGAACGCCATGGTAGATTTGTCCCGCTTCAAGGAAGTCGTATTCTGCGGCTTCGGGGAGCCGACCTATAAGCTCGCGGAAATGCTCGCCGTGGCGGATTACGCCCATTCCAAGGGGCTTTCTACCCGCCTCAATACCAACGGGCAGGGGAACCTCATCAATAAGAGGGACATCGTGCCCGATTTGAAAGGAAAAATCGACCTCGTAAACGTTTCCCTCAACGCTTCCAGCGCGGAAAAGTATCAGCCGATTTGCCGTTCCATGTTCGGGGAGAACGGATTTGCCGCGCTCGTCGAATTTGCTCGGCTCTGTAAGCGCAACGGCGTGGGGTGCCGCTTCTCCGTGGTAGACTGCGTGGGAGAGGAGGAAGTTGCCGCCTGCAAACGGGTGGCCGAAGGGGTAGGCGTTCCCCTGTATGTCCGCAAATATATTACCGATTCTTGAAAAAAAGGCTGACATAAGATTTCGGCAAAAGTATTTTTTGCCGCCGTACGTAAAGAGTTGAGATGTATATTTTTTACCGTTATATGAAAAGCGGAATTGCATGTTTTGTCTCCGTATGAAAAAAACGGAGCTGAGCGTTCTCTCTGTACGGAAGAATAGAACTATATATTTGAGCTTTTCTCTTTTCTGATTTGAAGAAATCGGAAATATATTCGCGGGGAGGAATGCCGATGCTGACGCACGAGGCGACGAGGTCGGAAATCGAGGAATGGAAAAGTATTTTTGAGGAATATCGGGAAAAAATCCGTCCCTGCCGAAGGAGCGGAGAGGAGCTTGCCGCATACCTGAAAAGCGGTATTCCGCCGTACCGACGATAGGGAAATGCTCGCCGCGACGGCGGGAAACGTTCTCGAAAACGAATGTTACCGCGAAAAACTCCCCGAAGGAAAAGAGCCGCGCGCGGAGGTCTTTCGCCTGTTTTGGCGGGGCGGGGAGGTTTTCGTCGGGCTGGAAGCGGAAACGGGCGCGTTTTTTATGGAATCTTCTGCACTTTCGCCCGACGAATATGTGGATTTATACGACGAGGTTTTCTTTTTCCGCGGCTTGGACGAAAAGGATCTCGAAAACTTTTTTCTCGTGGCGGAATACGTGAGGACGGTGGAAAAGTACGGATTGCAGGCGCCGAGCGAACGGAATTAAATGAAAAACGAAAAATCCCTGAAAAGGCTGATTCCCTCGCGGGAAAAGACGGGCGGAGGATTATGGAAGATTTACGCACTACTCTGATAAAACACGGGTTTCGCTTTAAGAAACAGTTCGGACAGAATTTTATTTCCGATACGAATTTATTGAAATCCATCGTCGCCGCTTCGGGAATCTGCGGGGAGGACACTGCGGTGGAAATCGGCTGCGGCGCGGGGACTTTGACGCGCGCGCTCGCAGAGGTCGCGAAAAAGGTCTATGCGTTCGATATCGATACCGATCTGAAACCCGTTCTCGCGGAGACGCTGTCGGGGCTGGATAACGTCGAGGTGATTTTCCGAGATTTCAACAAGCTGGATCTGCCCGCCTTTGAAAGGGAAATCGGAGCGTATACGGTCGTGGCGAACCTACCCTATTATATTACCACGCCGCTCGTGACGAAACTTTTGGAGGAAAGCGAGCTGTGCAAGGGCATTTCCGTCATGGTGCAGGAGGAGGTCGCGGAGCGCTTCTGCGCGAGGGAAAACACGCCCGAATACGGCGCGATAACGGCCGCGATCGCGCTCAAAGGAAGCGCGAAAATCGTAAAGAGAGTGCCTCGGACTCTGTTCTATCCCCGTCCCAACGTCGATTCCGCGGTCGTGAAGATTTCTTTCGAACGCGGCCGACTGCCCGTGAAGAGCGAAAAGATGTACCGCGCGGCGGTGAGAAGCGCGTTTTTCAATCGGAGAAAGACCCTCGAAAACAATCTCGTCGCCTGTTTTTCTCTTTCCCGCGAAACGGCCAAGGAGATTTTGCGGAGGGCGGAAATCGACGAAAAGGCGCGCGGGGAGACGCTCTCGCCCGAACGCTTGGGGATTCTCTCCGACGTTTTGTGCGATTATATAAAAGATTAGTGAAAATAACGAACGGCGGCAGACAAAAGTCTGCCGCCGTCTCTTCATTTTCAGGAGATATAGAAAGCAAATCACTCGTCGTCGGGAGCGGAAGGCACCGAAGCCTCCGCGCGCGCCTCCCGCGCCTCCCGCGTATCCTTATCCTTGGCGGAAGGAACTTTTTCCGCTTTTTCCGAAGCATTTTTCAGCCCCGCGTTGTCCAAAGATGAAAATCAAAGTCAGTGCAAATGGCGATTGCAAAATACGGATAAGCCGAATTCCCGTCAGATAAAAACCAGAGCGCCGAACAGCGCGCCCAAGAGGGCGCCGACGGCGAGATCGGAGGGATAGTGTACGCCGGCGGCGAATCGCACATAGCCTAAAATGGCGCCCGCGGAGAGGACGACAATTCCCGCGGGAAGGCAATAGGGGAGAAATACCGTGCCTATGACGAAAGCGGAGGCGAGGTGACGGCTGGGAAAGGAGTGTCCCTTTTTCTTCTTTTCGATGACGGGAACGATTCCCGCGCCTTCATACGGGCGCTTGCGGTCGAAGAGATTTCTCAGGAGCGAAACCGTGAGCAGGCAAAGAAGGGGAATCCCCAAAATTTTGAGAAAGGCCGTCCATTCGGGGGTATGTATGAGAAATTCAAACAGGCACAAAAACGCATAGGCCGCGAATATTGCCGCCGTCAACCCGTAATTTGCAAAAATCAACGCTTTTTTCGCCTGCGGATGGCGAAAATAAAACCGCGAATGGCGCTCGTATATTTTTCGATAAAATTCGTGCAACATGCAATCAGTATACCATATCTTATAAAATTATGCAACAAAAAACGGAACCTCCCGACAGGGGGAGTTCGGGAGATTCCGCGGGCCCGCGGCTGAACCGCGCACCCTTTTCCCCTTCCGCAAAAGAATAAAAGAAAGGGGAGGTGTGATTTTTTTTGATAAAACAGGAACGCAGGATTTTTGTGCTTTTCCCATAGCGGCCGCCCCCGTTTCGTCCCTCAAATTTTTGTCGGGGGCGATTTTTTCTCGCTTTGAGATTGTCGGGACGGGCCTGCTCCGTTCTTCTTTGGCGATCTTCGGGCGTCGTCACTCCTTTTTCGCGTTCGCGACTTTTTCCGCCAGCATGGGCGGCACTTCCTCGTAGTCTAAAAACTCTGCGGCAAATCTTCCGCTTCCGCGCGTCAGAGAACGGAGCTCCATGGTATATTTTTCGATTTCCGCCTGAGGAACCTCCGCCGTGACGATCGTCAGTTCGTTTTCCGTTGTCGTGCCCATAATCCGTCCGCGGCGTTTGTTGATGTCGCCCATCACATCGCCGAGATAATCGCCCGGAACGGCGATTTTTAAGCGATATACGGGCTCTAAAAGCACGGGCGAGGCATTCTTCAAGCCTTCCTTGAAAGCGAGCGCTGCGGCCGCTTTGAAGGCCATTTCCGAGCTGTCTACTTCGTGATAGCTTCCGTCGTAGAGCACCGCCTTGACGCCCGTGACGGGATAGCCCGCGATGGGACCGGAGGAAAGGCTCTCTTTGAGCCCCTTTTCCACGGCGGGGAAATATTGCTTGGGAACGGCTCCGCCGACCACTTCCTCTTCAAATACGAAGGGCTCTTCGCAGGGCTCGAAACGAATTTTGCAGTGGCCGTATTGGCCGTGTCCGCCCGTCTGTTTCTTGTATTTTCCCTCCGCGGTGGCGACGGAACGAATGGTTTCGCGGTAGGCGATTTTCGGTTCCGTCAGCTTGACGTCCACGCCATAGCGCGATTTTACCTTTTTCGCCAGCATTTCGATTTGCGTATCGCCCTGTCCGCCGATGAGGATTTCTCCCGTTTCGGTATTCTTTTCCACCGAGAAAGTATAATCTTCCTCGGAAAGTTTATTCAGCCCCGCAAAAACTTTGTCCTCCTCTCCCTTCTTTTCGGAGGAGACCGCCATAAAGAGCGTGGGTTTCGGAAAACGTATCGCGTCGAATTTCACTTTCGCGCCCGCGTCGCAGAGCGTGTCGCACGTCGAAGTGATACCCAATTTATTTACCGCGCCGATGTCGCCCGCCAAAAGCTCGGTGACGGGTTCCGTCTTTTTGCCCTTCAAAAGATAAATCTGACCGATGCGCTCTTCTTTTTCCGCGTTTGCGTTCCAAACGACGCTTCCGCTCTTCAAAGTGCCGCGGAAAACTTTCAGATAGCTGAGTTTTCCCGAATAGGGGTCGATGACCGTCTTGAACACCTGTGCGGCGAGCGGGGCGGCCGGATCGGGAAGAATATTCACGACCTTATCTGCCATAAGGTCGGTGGCGAGCGTATTCACGCGTTCGTTCGCTTCGGGCATATAGGCGACGATTTCGTTCAAAAGATTGATGACGCCGCGGTTTTGCAGAGCACTGCCCGCCATGACGGGGATTGTATTCACCGACGCGATGCCGAGGCGAATCCCATGTATCGTCTCTTCGCGGCTCAATGCGCCCGCTTCAAAATATTTGTCGAGCAGGACTTCGTCGTTTTCCGCGGCGGTTTCCATGAGGCTGGCTTTCATTTCCTCCACTTCGGCTTGAAGCTCCGCGGGAATGGGGATTTCCTCCGCGCCGGCGGCGGTGAAGCGGTACGCTTTTTCCTGTAAAGCGTTGATGCACCCCTGCATTTTTCCGTTTTCCATAATGGGAATCTGAATGGGAGCGAGCTTGCCCGAATATTTTTCTTTCAAAGCCCGCACCGTGCCGAAATAGTCCGCGTTTTCTTTATCCATGCCGTTGATGAAGATGATGAGCGGCTTTCCCAATCTCAGACAGTAATCGACCACGCTTTCCGCGCCGATGGGAAGGACGCCGTTTGCGCCGATGACGAGGAGCGCGCCGCTCGCCGCGCGAAGCCCTTCGTGGCGTTCGCCCTCGAAATCGTAAAAACCGGGAAGGTCGAGGAGATTGATTTTCGTGCCCTTCCAATGAAGGTAGGCACAGGCGGTATAGATAGACATCTTTTTCGACTTTTCCAGCTCGTCGAAGTCGGTGACGGTGGTGCCGTCCGCGACCTTCCCCTGACGATCTACGGCCCCGCTGTTAAAAAGCATGGCCTCGCACAGCGTCGTCTTTCCTTCGCCGCTGTGACCGATGACTGCAATGTTACGAATACTTTCTCCGATAATGCTCATATAAAGTGTCCCCCTGATTTGGATTTTGATTTTTGTTATCAAGAAATGATAACTGCAACCATTATAATACATCTTGCCGTATTTTTCAAGGGGGTTTTGAAAAATTTTTTGAAAAATTTTTGAGAAAATCGCGTATGAGAGGGGCAGGGGCGGAGTGAACGAAAAAATATTTTTTACGGACGGGAAAAGTCGATTGACAAAACGAGCAAATGAGCTTATACTTATAATGACGATTAACGGTAATAACGGGCGCGGGGGGCGTTTGAGGAGCGCTGCGGGGAATTTTTGCCGCATCGGACGGAGAGGTAAAGACATGAGCGATACGGAAGGAAGAATATATTTCGACCATGCGGCGACGACGTCGCTCGATGAGGAAGTATTTGAAAAAATGCGTCCATAATATACGGGGATTTTCGGAAACGCCGATTCCCCTCATTCCTTCGGGCGCGAGGCGGTCCGCGGCGTGGACGCCGCGCGGGACAAGGTCGCAGAGCTCATCGGGGCCGCGCCGAAGGAGATTTATTTTACTTCCGGCGGCACGGAGAGCGACAACTGGGCAATTATCGGCGGCGCGCATGCGGCGAGAGACGGGAGAGACGAGGGGAAACCGCGGGGAACGGAACGCGCGGGCGGAAAGGAATGTATGCGTGCGCGGGAGCGTTCGGCAGGGCGCATGCGGGTGCTCATTTCGTCCGTGGAACATCACGCGGCGCTCTCCGCGGGCGAACGGCTGGAAGAGGAGGGGTATTCCGTCGAATATCTTCCCGTAAATCGCGAAGGCAGGGTAGAGCTCAGGACATTGGAGAGGGCACTCGGCCCCGACGTGGGACTCGTCGCGGTCATGGCGGCGAATAATGAGACGGGCACGGTTCAGCCCGTGAAAGAGCTGGCGGCCGCGGCGCACGCAAACGGGAGCTTATTCTTTACCGACGCGGTGCAGGCGGCGCCCTATCGCAAAATCGACGTTTCGGACTGGGGCGCGGACATGCTCTCTTTTTCGGCGCATAAATTTTACGGGCCGAAGGGCTGCGGCGTATTGTATGTAAGATCGGGCGTGAAGATAGGGAAGCTCGTTTCGGGTGGAGAGCAGGAACGGGGCCTGCGCGGCGGGACGACGAACGTGCCTTCTATCGTCGGACTGGCGGCGGCTTATGAAAAAACGGTCGGGACGTTGGAGAAAAACAACGCGAAAATAAGCGGTTTCAAAGAATTGTTCCTCAAAAAAGTGTTTTCGGAAATCGAGGGGGTAAAGCTCAACGGTACGGCGGAGCTTCCCGGAATCGTCAATCTTTGTTTTGAAGGAATAGACAATGCCGCGTTTCTCTATAACATGGACTTGCACGGCGCGGCGGTCTCGGCGGGATCGGCATGCGCCGCGGCTTCGATAAAGCCTAGTCACGTGCTTTTGGCCATGGGGCTTAGCGAGCGGGAAGCGCGTTCGTCCGTCAGGTTCAGTTTCGGACGGGACAATACGACGGAAGAAATCCTGCGCGGCGCGAGTCTGACGAAAGAAATCGTCGATCGTCTGCGCGGAATAATATAAAAAACAAAAGGAGTATAATCATGATCAAGCATGTGGTTTGTTTCAAATTAAAGGACGGCGGAAAAAAAGAAGAGGCGAAAAAAGTTCTCTTATCCATGGAAGGGAAGGTTCCGACGCTGAGGGGAATAGAGGTCGGCACGGACTTTTTAGGCTCGCCGCGTTCCTACGATGTCTTTCTCGGCGTACTGTTGGAGGACGAAAAAGCGTTGGACGAATATCAAAACGATCCTTATCACGTCGGGGTGGTAAAAAAGTTCATGCACGCGGAGACGGAAAGTTCGGTGGCGGTGGATTTCACGGTTTAATCGAAAGAGAAAAAATGCCTGTCGAAAACGGATTTTCGGCTGTAACCGCCGTGACGGGGACGGAAATCTCGGCCGCGCGGATACCGTTTATGTACGACGAAACGGACGGCTTTTTCGCGCAGAGGGGATTTTCCTTCTCGTTTTCGGAAAAATTTTTCGGAAAAACGGAAAAAAATATCCCCGTTATGTCTTTACTAATCACAAAAAATATGATATAATACGGTTATCAATGAATCGGAGGTAACAATTATGGCACATAAGATTACGGATGAATGCGTAGCTTGCGGCGCTTGCGCCGATACCTGCCCTGTCGGGGCGATTTCCCTCGGCGATGCCGGTATCTATGTGGTAGATGCCGATACCTGCGTCGATTGCGGCGCCTGCGAAGACGTTTGCCCTACCGGTGCGATCAAGGCAGAATAATTTTCACTGCGACGAAAGAGGCGTGGGGACAGCCCGTAGCGGGACTTCCCGCGCCTTTTTTCGTAAAAAGTTTACCGTGTACGGACCTTGTAGAAAGGAGTTTATAGTTTGTCATGCGTCTTTCCGAATACGAAGTGGCCGAAGATTTGATGATAGACGGGTTAAAAGTCATTCAGGATACGAGATTGTACCGCTTTACCTCCGATTCCGTATTGCTCTCCCGCTTCGCGCGGGCGAAACGGGGGGATAACGTGGCCGACTTCTGCGCGGGGAGCGGCATCGTCGCCTTTCATTTTTATGCGCTCAACCGCGCTTTTGGCCCGCGTTTTACGCTTTTTGAAATGCAGAAGGAGCTTTCCGCGCTGTCCGAAAAGACGATCGCGCTCAACGGGTTCGATAATTTCCGCGTGGAAAATTGCCGCATTCAGGATATTCCCGAACGCTATCGGGAGACTTTTTCCCTGATCCTCTGCAATCCGCCCTACGAGCGCGGCGGCTTTGAAAACGACGATTACAGGAAAGCGATTTGCCGCAAGGAAATTGAAGTGAACCTCAAAGAAATCGCCGCCGCGGCGTCCTTCGCGCTGAAATTCGGCGGGCGAATCGCGCTCGTCAATCGCGCCGACCGCCTTGCGGAAGTCGCTTATACTCTGCACGAGGCGGGAATAGAATTGAAAAGAATCCGGTTCGTTTGCGGAAAAGAGGGCGCAAAACCCTATCTGCTCCTCGCCGAGGGCGTCAAGGGCGGAAAACCCAATACCGAAATTTTGCCGACGCTCGTCAATCGGCGATAAAACCGCTTTGCCGTCGATGTGCGGTAAAAAGTATTCGATCCTCCGTCTTTGACCGACAGGGAATCCCCCAAATGCCTCCCCGTTTCACGGGAAACGCGAAAAAGGAAGAAAAATGATTTATTTTGTAGCGACGCCTATCGGCAATCTGAAAGATATTACTCTCCGCGCTTTGGAGACGCTCCGCGGCGCGGACGTCATATTTTGCGAGGATACCCGACATACCGTAAAGCTTCTGAACGCTTACGAAATCAAAAAGCCGCTGTATTCCTGCCATAAGTTCAACGAAACGGAAGCGGCGGAAAAGATTTTGTCGTTTTCGCGCGAGGGAAAGACGGTCGCGGTCGTCTCCGATGCGGGCACGCCCGTCGTCTCGGACCCCGGAAACATCGTCTGTAAAATTTTGCGCGAGGCGGGCGAGCCGTATACGCTCATTCCCGGTGCATGCGCGTTCGTCGCGGCCTTGGTGCTGTCCGCTTTGCCCGCGGACAGATTCGCGTTCATCGGTTTTCTCCCCGAAAAGAAGGGGGACAGAACGGCTCTTTTGGAAAAATATAAGGAGCTCGATATAACGTTGGCCTTTCACAGCGCTCCGCAGGACGTGGACAGGGATATTGCCTCTCTGTTCGCGGCGTTCGGAGACCGCCGCGCGGTCGCGGTCAGAGAGATTACGAAAATCCACGAGGAAAGCATCCCCTTTTATTTGTCCGAAGGACTTTCGGGGGAAAAGCGCGGCGAATACGTCCTCGTCGTCGAAGGCGCGGGCGAGCGCGAAAATCCTTTGAACGCCCTTCCCGAACGGGAACATATCCGCCATTATATGGATATGGGACTCGACAAAAAAGAAGCCTTGAAACGCGCGGCAAAAGATAGAGGAATCTCTAAATCCGCGCTGTATCCCTTTTCTCTCGACCTCTGATTTCTCTCGGCCTTTGAAAACATAGGACAACGTTTCGGATAACGTCGATTTTTAATATACAGAAAAATTGCTCAAATAGTGGCGATTTTTCTTCAATTTGCGACACTTTTCATAAAAGTGTCGCTTTTATTTTTATGAAACTAATAGAAAAAGTCATAAAAATATATGATAAAATGCTTTTGCGCGCTTGACTTAAAGAGGAATATCCCTTATAATGGTATACAGAAAATATTTGTATTTTTTCGTCTTTGAGGACGGGAAAAAGGAGAAATAGAGATGAACGGAAAAAAGAAATGCGCCTTGGCGGCGGTTTCCGTGCTGGCGGCGTCGCTGATTTTTGCTGCCGCGGGGTGCGGAGAGGTGAAAATCAATACGGGGGAAATCCGCGCGGAGGGGGAGACGACGATCATTCAGACGCCGACAAAGACCGCGGCGGAATACACGCCTGAGGAAAATGCTTATGTCGTCGCGGGAAGGTTGAAGAGTCTCGAATTTTATCGCTCGGAAGTAAGGGGGCAGGTCGTTGCGGGATTTTTGAATTATAAGCAGACGATAGAGGACACGCATATCAAAAACGGCGACGAGTCGTATACGCAGGCGAAATCCATGTCCATGCTGGTAAACGTGGGAAAGCAAGCATTTTTCAAGGGCGGGAAAGTCGTCATGCGGGACGCGACGGACGTCAAAAAAGATAAATGGTCGGACGATTTTTCTGTGACGACGTTGGAGGATTACCGCGAAAAGCGCGGAGCCGAACCCACCGCCCTTTCCAATTATATCCTCAACGACGAGACGATCTTGAAGGCGGAATTGGTTTCCGTTTCGGAGGGGATATATACCTGTCGATACGAGATAGATCCCAAGGCGGGAACTTCCCGCTATGCGGTGAAGATGATGAATTACGGCGGGCTGAAAAGCGCGCCGGAGTTTGAAAGCTGTACGCTCGAACTCAAATTCGACGAAAATTGGATTCCCGTTTCCCTGACGACGACGGATAAATACACCGTGAATTTTATCGGAAATATGTCCTGCTCTTCCACGATGACGGAGACCTTTTACGATATCGGAATACCTACGGAAATTCCGTCCGCAGAGCTTTTCCGCGAAAAGTTGGGAGACATTCCCGACGAAATCGTTCCGGGCGGGGAAGTGAACATGGAGGACGGATTGGCGGCGCTCACCGACGCGGTGATGAACACGGATTTGTCCGGCGGGATAAAGGTGAACGGAGTCCTTGCGGCTTCGTCTGCGCAAAATAAACTCCTTTCGCTGCCCGTGGACGGCTGGATTTCCTTCGACCTTGAAAAATTCGCCGCCGAAGGGCTGAAAGGTGCGTTCCGCGCGCGTCTGTCCGCGGAGCTTTTGGGACTGCCCGTAAACTTTTACTATACGGGGGACGGAACGCTGTACGTCGCGGTAGGGACTGTCCGTTATAAATATCCGCTTTCTCTGCCCGATGAGGGAACGAGTTTTGAAGAGGGGCTGGAACTTCTCTCAGCCGAGAAGATTTCTCAAAACGGGAATACATATACCTATCGTTTCCTGTTGGACGAGGCTCTGTTTTCGCCCGTGAACGAAGCGATTTCCGAATTTACCGAAGGGCTGGTCGGGCCTGCGAAGGAGCTCCTTTCGGGGATTTCCTTAAAAGAGGCGGGCGCCGTCGTGTCCATTCATAAGCCCGAAAATCAATCGGGAAAAATCGCGGCGGCGGAACTGTTCGCGGATTTCTCCGCAGCGACGCTGTCGGCCGATACGGCGGTGTGCGAGTTTACCGAGGCTCTGCCTTCGGCGGAAGAGCTCGCGACTTATCTTCCCGCGGATACCGAGCAGCTTTCCGCGAATTTCTCTGCCCTGCTTTCGTTTGCAGATACGCTTTCCGCCTTCGATTGGACGGCAGGCATGAATCTCAAAGTACAGCTGAAATCTACCTTGTCCTTCGATGTCCCCGCACAAATTCAGATATTGCCCGAAAAATTGCTCGCGGGGGATCTTTTGGGCGCGGTGCGTATCTATGCGAATTTTGATGTACCCCTCATTACGCTGTTCGGAGGACCCGCGGTGGAAATTTATTTCCAAAACGGCATTCTTACGACCGTGGACAAAAAGAGTGGTCAGGTCAGCGAGTCGAATCTCGCGGGCGCGGTCGGAGAACTCCTTGCGGAAAAGTTGCCCGACCTCATCGGCGGGATTTCGGGCGGCGCGAACGAGATTGTTGCCCTTTTGGCGGACGCGGCGCTGAACTCCGAAACGACGGTTTCGAAAGCCGAGGACGGAACAAAGACCGTACAGTTGAATTTCAGCGAAAAATTCAATGCCGTTTTGTCGGCGGCATACGCGGCGATCTGGGACGCGGTGGGGAATATCGACATGGGAGATATGGAGAGCTTGAAGCCTCTGCTCATCGGCATGTTCAAATTCGACGTGGAACGTTCCTCCTTCGTTTCGGAATACAAAGACGGACGGTTACAAAGTTTCTCGCTGAATCTCCTCAACGAACCGAAAAACAAAAAATTTATTCTCGGCGCCCAAATTGGCGAGACTATGGCCGAAGGGGAAATGGATTCCCGTTTCGACGCCCTCGCTGCGGCGGCTGCCGCATACGAGGAGGGAACGGCGGTACGCGAAGCGGTGGATAAGCTGGTTTCGGACGGCGTCTTGTGGCTGGGGGACTCCTACGGCGCGAGGCTGGACGAGGTCGATGCGATGTACGGCGCGCTTTCCGACGCCGCCAAAAAGACGGTGACGGAATATAAGGAGCTTGCAAAACTCAGAAAGGAGTGGCAAAAGTTGAGAAAACCCGTGGACGAGTTTACGGCACTGTTGGAGACGCTCAAAGAATCGCCGACGGAAGAGGACTGGTCGCAGGCGGAAAAGCTCTTTTCGGCGTTCAATGTCCGACAGAAGGAGTATCTCGGTCCCTATGCGGAAAAGGAATACCTCGAATTGTTAAAGTCGAGAGGGGAATAAACGCGGAAAAAGCGTTCCGTTCTTTCATTTTTTGCGTATAAATGCGCAAAAAGAATTATTTTGAAAAAGTGAAATAAAATCATTGTATTTTTTTCCGGGCAGAGCTATAATATCCCCACTTCAAAAGATAAATATCTGTCGATATCGGAGAAAAATGTATGACTAAGGAATTGACGAAAGGCAGTCCCTTCCGACTGATTTTCAGTTTTATGCTGCCCGTGCTCATCGGGAATATTTTTCAGCAGCTCTACAATATGGCGGATACGCTGATCGTCGGTCACACCGTTTCTTCGGACGCGATGGCGGGTGTGGGGAGTACGGGTTCCATCACCTTTCTCATCATCGGTTTTGCTACGGGCCTGACCTCGGGTTTTGCCGTGCGGACGAGTCAGCGCTTCGGCGCGCGGGACGAAGCGGGCGTCAGAAAGAGCGTCGCCGTCTCTTTGGAATTATGTATTCTTTTGACGGCGTTTTTGATGTCCTTGGCCATGCCCCTCGCAGGGCCGCTTCTGCGGCTCATGCAGACCCCCGAAAAATATTTTTCCTATGCGTATTGGTATCTGTTTGTATGCTTCGGCGGAATTGGCGCGACGATTCTCTATAACATCTCCGCGGCGACGCTCCGTTCCATCGGAGATACAAAGACGCCGCTCGTCATTCTCGTCGTCTCCGCCGTTTTGAACGTCGGGCTCGATTTGCTCTTTATCGTCGTATTCAAAATGAAATATACGGGCGCCGCGGCCGCGACCGTCATCAGCCAATTCGTCGCCGGCGTCGGCGGACTCATTTATATGTTGAAGGCCTATCCCATTCTGCGCCCTCATCGTTCGGATTGGAAAAGTTTTCGTCTCTGGGGCGGGCATATCGCGTTGGGACTTCCCATGGCATTGCAATTTTCCATTACGGCTATCGGCAGTATCATTCAACAGACCGCGCTCAATTCGCTGGATAAGAGCATGCCGGGGATCGTCACCGCCTATACCGCCGCCACGAAAATCAGCAACTTTGCCACGACGCCCTTCGATGCGCTCGGCGTCACCTTCGCTACTTATGCGGGGCAGAATTTCGGCGCCAAGGAATACGGCCGCATTAAGGACGGCGTGTTCGCGGGAATGTGTTATGCGCTCGGAATCTGGGCGATCGGATTGGCGCTCTGCACTTTCCTCGGCCGCCCTTTGACGGGGATATTCCTCGATAAGACGACGGGCGACGCCGCTCTGTACTATAACGAGATTTTGGGGTATTCCAAAAAATATCTCGTCTTTCAGAGCGCGTTTTACGGCCCCCTCGGCATTATCTTCGTCTACCGCAATACCTTGCAGGGAATCGGCCGCTCGGCTCTCACCATGATTGCGGGCGTCACCGAGCTCGTCGGCAGAACAGTGTCCTCTTTCCTGTTCGTCAAACTTTTCGGCTTTACGGGGATTTGCCTCTCCAATCCCATGGCATGGCTCGCCGCGGATATCTTTCTCGTATCGGCCTATTACATTATCATGCGAAAATACCGCGTCCCCCGCGCTTACGGACTTGCAAAACTGTTCCGGCGCTCCAAAAAATAAATTTCACGAAACAATGACATTCCTTTGATATAGTCAACATGATTTAATGTTAAACTGTTAAAAACGGGAGGAGAGTATGGAAAAAACGGAAGAAATTCATTTGCAGGACGGCGGAGAGTCGAAAACGAACGAGCTTTTGCTGAAACTTTCAAGCATGCGGGAAAAATGGGCGAGGACGGCGGTATTTCTCAAAGCATTTTACCTGCTTGCGCTGACGGCGCTCTTGCTGTTCGGACAGTATGCCGCGATTGAATTGCAGGTTTTTGCGGCGATTCTGGCGGTCGGGTTTTGGGCTTTGGATTTTTTCTGCCTTTATAAAAGGACGGTTTATGCCGTCAACGCGGAGAGACTGAAAGCGTCGCCCGAAACGTTCGTGTTCGACGATTGCGTAAAGCCCTTCAAAGAAAGCGAGAAATGGGGAAAATCGGCGGTTTGCTCCGCCGTGTGGTATGCGTTGTTGTTCGTCGCCGTCGTTATTTTTTTAGAAATGATTGCCTGACGGGATTTTTCTTTTGAGAGAATTTTTCGGGCGCCCCGAAACAAACGGGGCGCTTGTTTTATTCGTTCGGCTGCCGGAGCGTAAAATTCCGTATTCGCTTGACAAACGGCGGCTTTCTATGATAGCATTATAATGGAAAAGGGATAAAAGACTGCGGAAAGTCCGCCCGCGGGAAATCTGACCGCGAAAACGGAGGAAAAAGTCGGACGACGTCGGGAAAAGCGCGCGGATAAGCGGCGCGGTATAGCAGCGGGATTTTTTCGCATAATAATCGGGAGAAAGTGAGGAGGTAGAGAAGAATGCCTTTTGAATATTATATTATCTTTTTGGTTTTGATTTTGCTTTGTGCGGCGTTTTCGGGATGGGCGAGCATGCGCGTACATTCCGCATACAGCGCGTTCAGTACGAAGAAGACGGCGTCTCATGCGACGGGGTACGATACGGCGGTGAGGCTGCTTCGGGCGAACGATATTTACGATGTCTCCGTCGGCAGAGTGAAGGGGCGCTTGAGCGACCATTTTGATCCCCGTCGCGGCGTAGTGAATTTGTCCGACGCGACATACGGAGACGATTCCGTTGCAGCGGTTGCGGTCGCGGCGCATGAAATCGGGCACGTGGTGCAAAAGGAGAGAGGGTATATTCCCTATAAGATCCGTACCGCTTTGGTTCCGATCACCAATTTCGGGGCGCGGCTGGCTTTGCCGCTGGTGCTCGTCGGATTGCTGTTGGATATTTTCGTAACGGCGACTTCCGCTTCCTCCGTCGGGTTCTATCTCGCGGTTGCGGGGGTAATACTTTACGGGCTCTCGACGCTGTTTGCTCTGGTGACTCTCCCCGTGGAGCTGGACGCCAGCCGCCGCGCGAAAAAGATGCTCCTCGAAGAGGGGATTCTCGCGGAGGACGAGAAAAAGGGCGCGGGAAAGGTGCTGAGCGCGGCCGCGCTCACGTACGTCGCGGCGCTGTTGACCTCTCTCATTTACTTTTTGCGATTTGCGGTGTGGGTATTCGCGTTGTTCGGGCGGCGCAGAGATTGAAAAATCGGAAAAATTTTTCCGAAACCGCAACCCTTGAAAGAAAAAAATCTACTATGCAGGTGAACGGAGGAATTTCGACGTTTGCATGCCGAGGAGTTCCGAATGACAGACGAAGAGATTGTCGAATTGTATTTTTCCCGCAATCAAACCGCTCTGTCCGCTACGGCGGAAAGGTACGGCGGTTTTCTCCGTGCGGTGTCCGTCAATATTCTACATAACGGCCGCGACGCGGAGGAGTGCGTCAGCGATACATATCTCGCCTGTTGGAATACCATACCGCCCGAGCGTCCTCGGTCCTTAAAGGCCTATGCGGGGGCGTTGTGCCGCAATATTTCTTTCGATTGCTATAAGCGCTCGCACGCCCAAAAGCGCGGCGGGGGCAAGACGGAGACGCTTCTTTCGGAAATCGAGGAATTTTTGCCCGCGGAGGGGCAGGGGAGCGATTACGAGGAAAATGCCGCCGCGGAAGCGATCAATGATTTTCTTTCTTCCCTGAAAACGGAGGAACGCATAGTCTTTGTCCGCCGCTATTGGTTTTCGGACGACATTAAAGAAATCGCCGCGCGCATGGGATTTTCCGAAAGCAAGGTAAAATCGTTGTTGTTCCGACTTCGGGGAAAGCTGAAAGAAAAATTGCTTCGGGAGGGGATCGGGATATGAAAGATAAGAAAAATTTTTCCACGCTCGGAAAAATCGACGAAAAATTCGTGGAAGAAGCGGAAGCGTATTCCGTTTCCGAGACAGAAAAAGTGAAGGCAAAGCGAAGAAAGCGCATTTTTGCAGAGCGTATTGTGGCCGTGGCGGCCGCCGCCTTCGTCGTATGCGCGGGGATTTTGTTTTTTTCACGATTTTTTTCCGGAATGAAATCCGCCGGAGGTGCGGATAATATGGCCACTGCTCCCGAAGCGGGCGATACCGTGGATAAATCGGAGGACGGCGCGGCGGATATTTCGTCCGCGAGCGGAGATTCGCAGGTTGATTCGGAGGATTCCGATTCTTCGGATTCTTCGTCGGAAAGCGGAACGGAGGAGGATAACTGAACGGAACGGCGCGGATTTTCCGCGCCGTTTTTTTGTCATAAACTTGACATTGAGAATCGTTCGTGATACAATGAACATAATTTCAGAAAGGAGATTTTTCCATGAATACGATTTTGATAGATAAGAAGGGCTGTAAAATGATTGCGCATCGCGGCGTTTCGGGATTGGAAAAGGAGAATACCTGCGCGGCATTCGTCGCCGCGGGCGTCAAGAGCTATTACGGCATAGAGACCGACGTACACGTGACGGCCGACGGAAAGTATTTTATTTTTCACGACGACAATATGAAGAACATCGCGGGCGTGGATATCGATATCGAAAAGAGCAATGCCGACAGGCTCGAAGCGGTGCGCATGTGCGACACGGACGGAAGGACGCTTCGTTCGGATTTGGTGATTCCGACGCTCGCGGACTATATTTCCGTTTGCCGAAAATACGATAAGGTTGCGGTTTTGGAGCTGAAAAATCGCATGGAGGAAAAACATATCGTAGCGATTGCCCGCAGGATCGACGATATGGGCTGGCTGGAAAAGACGACCTTTATTTCCTTTTCCGCCGAAAATCTTATCACCTTGCGCGGACTTTATCCGAATGTGTCTATTCAGTTTTTGACGGGAGAAGCCACCGAGGAAAATTTTTCGCTCATGAAAAAATACCGTTTCGACGCGGATCTTTGCGGTCTGTGCGTGACGGAAGAATATATTCGCCGCCTGCACGAAGTCGGACTGAAAGTCAACTGCTGGACGATAGACCGCCCCGAGGACGCCGAGGCGCTCATCGATATGGGTGCGGACTTTATCACGACAAATATTCTCGAATAATCGGAAATCGGAGGTGAAATTTATGCGCTTTCAATCGATTGCGGAGGCGGTGGGTAGAACGCCGCTGATAGAGCTTAAAAATATCGGTCGGGAATACGGGCTTGCGGCAAAACTGTATGCGAAGGCGGAATTCATGAACCCCGCGGGCTCGGTAAAAGACAGAGTGGCGGCGGAAATTTTGTCGGACGCGGAGCGCCGCGGGCTTTTGAAGGAAGGGACGACTCTGATAGAGCCGACTAGCGGAAACACGGGGATAGGACTCGCGGCGATCGCCGCGGCGAAGGGGTATCGGCTCGTCATCGTGATGCCCGAGACGATGAGCGTAGAACGCCGTCAAATGATAGCGGCTTTCGGGGCGGAACTCGTCCTCACGGACGGAAAAAAGGGCATGGCGGGCGCGATCGCGGAGGCGGAGCGGCTGCATAAGGAAACAAAAAACAGCTTGATTTGCGGGCAGTTCGTCAATCCCGCCAATCCCGCGGCGCACTACAAGACGACGGGGCCCGAAATTTGGGCGGACACGGACGGAGAAGCGGATATTTTCGTCGCGGGCGTCGGAACGGGCGGGACGGTGACGGGCGCGAGCAGGTATCTGAAAGAGAAAAAGCCCTCGATAAAGGTGATAGCCGTAGAACCCGCTTCGTCGCCCGTATTGGAGGGCGGAACAAGCGGTCCGCATAAGATTCAGGGAATCGGTGCGGGCTTTGTGCCGAAGATTCTCGATACGAAGATCTATGACGAAGTCGTGGGCGTCGAGAACGAAAAGGCGTATGAGTGGGCGCGGATTTTGGCGCGGAAGGAGGGGATTCTCGCGGGGATTTCTTCGGGCGCGGCTCTTTTCGCTGCTGTTCAGGTCTCCGCGCGGAAGGAAAACGAGGGGAAAACGGCGGTGGTGCTCCTTCCCGATACGGGGGACAGATACCTTTCCTGCGGATTGTTTGAACAAAATCGTTGACGGTAAAGACCGCAGACCCCATTTCCGAATTTTAAGACAACAATTTTATGGTTGAGGATAATCGATAAAAAATCGGAAACTTTCCGCGATTTCCTTGCTTTTTTCGGGAAAATCATATATAATAACTATGTACGAAAAAAAAAGAGCTTTGCACCTTATGGCGCGGACAGGCTCTCGAACGATATTTTTGGAGGATTGTTTATGCCCTTAGTTACCAGTACCGAAATGTTCAAGAAAGCGTATGCGGGCGGCTATGCCATCGGCGCGTTCAACGTCAACAACATGGAGATGATTCAGGCGATCGTGGAGGCGGCGGACGAGTGTAAATCTCCCGTCATTCTTCAAGTTTCCGCGGGCGCGAGAAAGTACGCGAATCCCGTCTACCTCAAACATCTCGTGCAGGCGGCGGTGGAGACTACGAATATTCCCATCGTCATGCACCTCGATCACGGCGCGGATTTCGATATCTGCAAGGCCTCTATCGACGGCGGCTTCACTTCCGTCATGATCGACGCTTCTTCCAAGCCTTGGGAGGAGAATATCGCGCTCACGAAAAAGGTCGTCGAGTACGCACACGACCACGGCGTGGTCGTCGAAGCGGAGCTCGGCAAGCTCGCGGGCGTAGAGGATGACGTAAAAGTAGAAGCGCACGACGCGCTGTTCACGTCTCCCGACGAAGTGGAAGAGTTTACGCAGAGAACGGGAATCGATTCCCTCGCGATCGCGATCGGTACCTCGCACGGCGCATATAAATTCAAGCCCGGTCAGGACCCCAAGCTTCGTCTCGATATTCTCGAAGAAGTAGGCAAGCGCCTGCCCGGTTTCCCCATCGTCCTTCACGGAGCGTCCTCCGTTCCTCAGGATAAAGTGGCGATCGTCAATCAGTACGGCGGACATATGCCCGACGCGATCGGAATTCCCGAATCGGAGCTTCAAAAGGCTGCGAAGATGGCGGTCTGCAAGATCAATATCGACTCCGACCTCCGCGTTTCGTTCACGGCGGCGATCCGCAAGCATTTTGCCGAGCACCCCGACCACTTCGATCCCCGTCAATATCTCGGCGACGCGCGCGTCATGATGAAGGAAATGGTCAAGCATAAGATCGTAAACGTTCTGGGAAGCGCGAACAAGGCGTAATTTCCGAAAGGGGGAAAAGCGATGAAAAAATTTTTGTGTCTGCTGTCCGTTTTCGTCGTCGTGGGAACTTCCGCGGCGCTGGCAGGTTGTTCTTCTGACAAATCGGAAGGCTCTCTCGGACTTTCTTACGGAAAGAAGTATATTTACCAGATGTCGAACGTCGACGTCGTTGAGACGACGACCGTCGTTTTTGAAAAAGGCGGAACGGGACAATACCAAAAAAAAGATAGAACTAACGACTATACCGTAACGTTCAAATATTTGTACTATCCCGAAGAGAATACGGCGTTTTGTTTTTACGATTCTGTGGAATTCGGAGAAAACCAAAGCAGGAGGGACAACATCGCATCGGATTGGCAGATGAGCTTTTTCTGTACGAAAGAATTATTGCTTTCTTCGGAAAAGGGATATTCGCAAGATAGATATTACATCTGCGAGGAGTATCTCCCGAACATTCCCAATTATAATCGTCCGTCGGAGGAATGAGAAGAAATCGGGAAATTTTCGCCGCGGGGGCGTAAATCTGTTTGACGAACTGCGCGAAGTGTGGTACAATACTACCGACAGTAAAATGTATCTCAAAATCACAATCAATATATTATCGGAGGATTTTTCATTATGGCAAACGTAAGAGTTGCGATTAACGGTTTCGGCCGTATCGGCCGTCTTGCTTTCAGACAGATGTTCGGAGCCGAAGGCTACGAAATCGTCGCTATCAACGACCTCACCAGCCCCAAGATGCTGGCGCACCTTTTGAAGTACGATTCCGCACAGGGCAAATATGCCCTTGCCGACACGGTTTCCGCGGACGACGAAGCGGGTACTATCACGGTCAACGGCAAGACGATTAAAATTTACGCGGAAAAAGACGCGGCAAACTGCCCTTGGGCCGAGCTCAAAGTAGACGTCGTTCTCGAATGTACGGGCTTCTATACTTCTAAGGCGAAGTCGGAAGCGCACATCAAGGCCGGCGCGAAGAAAGTCGTTATTTCCGCTCCCGCGGGCAACGACCTTCCCACCGTCGTTTACAGCGTAAACGAAAAGACCTTGAAAGCTACGGATACCATTATTTCCGCGGCTTCCTGCACGACTAACTGCCTTGCTCCCATGGCGAACACCCTCAACAAACTTGCGAAAATCAAGAAGGGCTATATGACCACCATTCACGCTTATACGGGCGACCAAATGGTTCTCGACGGACCTCACCGTAAGGGTGATTTGCGCCGTGCTCGCGCGGCGGCGGTCAACGTCGTTCCCAATTCCACCGGTGCGGCGAAGGCAATCGGCCTCGTTATTCCCGAGCTCAACGGCGTTCTCGACGGCTGCGCTCAGCGCGTTCCCGTTCCTACCGGTTCGCTTACCCAGCTCGTTGCGGTCTGTGAAGGCGAAGTGGATGCGGCTACCGTAAACGCGGCGATGAAGGCTGCGGCTTCCGCTTCCTTCGGCTATACCGAAGAGGAAATCGTTTCCTCCGACGTCATCGGCATCACCTACGGTTCGCTTTTCGACGCTACGCAGACGAAGTGCATGCCCATGGGCGACGGCACGACGCTCGTTAAAGTCGTTTCTTGGTACGACAACGAGAACTCCTACACCAGCCAGATGGTCAGAACCATCAAATATTTCGCGGAACTTTAATCGATTATCGATTGACACAAAAAATCCTTTCCCGAAAAGGAAAGGATTTTTTGTTTTCGCTGTCTTTCGTATTTGCGCGTTCATGACCGTTTTGTCCTGCATTTCTCTTTTGTCTCAATGATTGCCGCTTTTCGTATTCCTTTTATTTTCTTGGGATTTAATAATTGGATTTACGATTCTAAAATATATTTCGGCTTCTGTTCGTTTTTCCGAAAACGATAGTCCCCTCAAAACCTTACGGCTTTGAGGGGACTACCTATATGATAAGGGGGAAAATGATGAGCTATTTCAAGTAAATCTCTCAGAAGGAGTACCTTCATTTGATTTACGAGTATATTCTACTATAAATCGACAAAAAAGTAAAATATTTTTATAACATTTTCCGAAAAAAATTTTTTCTTATAAAATTTAACATTTTATGAAAAATTCAAAAATTTTATTTAGAACTCAATTTTTTCTTCGATATATTTGACGGCCTCGTCGATGCTCACGCGGATTTGCTGCATGGTATCGCGGTCACGCACGGTGACGGTATTGTTTTCCAAAGTCTCGAAGTCCACGGTGACGCAGAAGGGGGTACCGATTTCGTCCTGACGGCGGTAGCGTTTTCCGATAGAGCCCGTTATGTCATAAGTAGCGGGGAATTTTTTCAGCATTTTCGCGTATACCTCGTCCGCTTTTTCGGAAAGATTTTTTTGCAGGGGCAGGACGGCGCATTTATACGGCGCAAGGGCGGGGTGGAGGTGCAGCACGACGCGCACATCGTTTTTCGCGGGATCGACGATTTCTTCGTCGTAAGCGTCGGTCAGAAACGCCAAAACGACGCGGTCGGCGCCGAGCGACGGCTCGATGACATACGGGACGTAGGTTTCACCCGTGACGGGGTCGGTGTAATTGATGGGCTTGCCGCACTCTTTCGCGTGTTGAGAGAGGTCGTAATCCGTGCGGTCGGCGATACCCCAAAGCTCGCCCCAACCGAAAGCGAAGTTATATTCAAAGTCGGTCGTCGCCTTGGAATAGAAGCAGAGCTCTTCGGGGGAATGGTCGCGCAGGTGCAGGTTTTCCTCCTTCATGCCGAGGGAGAGCAGCCATTCGCGGCAGAAATTTTTCCAATAGGCGAACCATTCGAGATCTGTGCCGGGCTTGCAGAAAAATTCCAACTCCATCTGTTCAAATTCACGGGTGCGGAAGGTGAAGTTTCCGGGCGTAATTTCGTTGCGGAAGGATTTTCCGATTTGTCCGATTCCGAAAGGCACGCGCATGCGCGTGGAGCGCTGTACGTTCTGAAAATTGACGAAAATCCCCTGCGCCGTTTCGGGACGGAGATAGACGGTGTTCGTCGTGTCCTCGGTAACGCCCTGAAAAGTTTTGAACATAAGATTGAACTTGCGGATAGGCGTGAAATCGGAATTTCCGCAGACAGGGCAGGGAACCTTGTGTTCCGTAATGAACGCTTCCAAAGCGTCGTTGTCCATGCCTTCGACGTTTACGTCGAGCTTGTGTTTTTCGGCGTATTTTTCGACGAGGTCGTCTGCACGGTGGCGGGCCTTGCAGGATTTGCAGTCCATGAGGGGGTCGGAGAAGCCGCCGAGATGCCCCGAAGCCTTCCATGTGCGCGTATTCATCAAAATGGCGCAATCTACGCCCGTATTATGGGGATTTTCCTGTATGAATTTTTTCCACCACGCCTTTTTGACGTTATTTTTCAGTTCCACGCCCAAAGGGCCGTAGTCCCAGGTATTGGCGAGACCGCCGTAAATTTCGCTTCCGGGAAAAATGAAGCCCCTGTTTTTGCAGAGGGAAACGAGTTTTTCCATCGTCACCGTTCTCTTTTCAGCCATATTGTATCTCCTGTAATGCCGCGGCTCTCCGCGGCGACATTTTTTGTCATGACTTGTTTCCGCGAAAGCAATCGCGAAAAATTTTTCGGCCGTTTTATAGCGATTTCTGTTGTATCGGATAAAACGAACCGAGGTTACAAAACCGATTGCAGCCGTATCGCCGCACCGTTTTCTTTATTATACAATGTTTCCGCTTCGGAAGTCAATCGCTTGCGGTGTTCGGCCCTGCAATTTTTTCAGATTTTCAGTTTTTTGAACAGCGCGGGCGCACCGAGCGCTGCCGCTGTCACGAGCAGGAAATATTTCAACCATTTTATAACGAGCGCCTCCGAGGGAATGAGGGCAAAAATTCCGAATACGGCGCCCACGCATGCAAACCCGACCAATGCGCGCAACAATTTTTTCTTCCAACCCTTTTCCACCCGAAAACGGATAAACTTATGTTCGAGCGGCAGGGCGATTGCCGCCGCGCACATGCAGGCGGAGAGCTCCGCGAGGCTCTTATTGGGCGAGATAGAGAGCAAGACGAGGGAAAGAACGGCGAACAGTACGGCGGCGGGGTCGCGCAGGCGGGGAAATTTTCGGTAAATAAATTCCCACAGGCAGGAAAAGGCGATGCCGAGCGCGGCGCCTGCGAGGACGTCGGTGGGATAGTGAACGCCCAAATACATTCTGGAACACATCACCAAAAGCGTAAGGACGGGCGCGAGGAGCCATGCCCACGCCCTTTTCAGACGAAAAGCGGAAGTAAAGAATAACCCCGCGCTCATTTGGGAATGTCCGCTAGGGAAGGACATATCCGCTTCGAGGCTGACGGTAGAAAGGAGGGGTGAATCGATTTCCACGCGCGAAACGACGCCGGCGGCATAGGGTCGCGGGCGCGCGACGACGCCTTTTAAGAAGGCGTTTCCGCTCATGGAGGAGAAGGACACGAGCACGAGCCTTTCTCCGAAGTCCTTGTCTATAATCCAATAGACGAGGGAAATGAGCGCGACGAGTACGAGCGTTTCCCCGAACAGGGAAAACGCTCCGGCGAGGATATTGCCGAAGGGAGAGCGCAGGCTCTCGAAAAATTCAAGAATAGATTGTTCCATAGAAGCTCCGAAGCGTTTGATGAGAAAAGTATAGCATAAATCGGCAAAAAGCGCAAAAATTTTCAAATAAATTTATAGGAGAATTATTCCCATTTTACAAAAAATGTGTTATAATGTAAAAGAGATAATATAATCCACAAAGGAGAAACCATGCTGTCGGATATCGAGATTGCGGAAAACGCGGAACTCAAAGACATACGCGAAGTTGCGGCTCAGCTTTCGCTGACCGAGGACGAATTGGAACTGTACGGAAAATATAAAGCCAAACTCTCTCTGCCCGAAGGTCTGCCGAGGAAAGCGAAGCTCATTCTCGTGACGGCAATCAACCCCACGGCGTCGGGGGAGGGAAAAACGACCGTCTCCATCGGACTTGCGGACGGTCTTAAAAAGCTGGGCAAAAAGGCATGCCTTGCGCTCAGGGAGCCCTCTTTGGGCCCCGTGTTCGGAATCAAGGGCGGAGCCGCGGGCGGCGGCTATGCGCAGGTCGTGCCCATGTCGGACATCAACCTGCATTTCACGGGGGATTTGCACGCGATCACCGCGGCGAACAATCTCCTCTGCGCGCTCATGGACAATCATATTTTCCGCGGCAACGCGCTGAATATCGACACGGAGAATATCTATTTCCACCGCTGTATGGACATGAACGACCGCGAGCTCATCAATATCCGCATCGGCGGCAAGGGCCGCGGCGTGGAGCGCGAGGATCATTTCGACATTACGGCGGCGAGCGAGGTCATGGCGGTGCTCTGCCTTGCGACCGACCTTTCCGACCTCAAAAGGCGGCTCGGGAATATCATCGTCGGTTTGAATAAGTCGGGCGACTATGTCCGCGCGAGGGACATTCCGGGCGCGGTCGGTTCCATGGCGGTGCTCTTGAAGGACGCCATGAAGCCCAATCTGGTGCAGACGCTGGAAGGGACACCCGCAATCATTCACGGAGGACCGTTTGCCAATATCGCGCACGGCTGCAACAGCATACAGGCGACGTATGCGGCGATGAGCCTTGCGGATTACGCGGTGACGGAAGCCGGCTTCGGCGCTGACCTCGGCGCGGAAAAATTCCTCGATACCAAATGCCGCGCGGCGGGGATAGAGCCCGACTGCGTAGTCGTAGTCGCGACGGTTAAAGCGCTTAAACTGCACGGCGGCGCGGCGAAGGAAACGCTTTCTAAGGAGGATTTGGAGGCGCTCGAAAAGGGAATGCCCAATCTCCTGAAACATATCGAAAATATCCGCACGGTATATAAAAAGCCCGTCGTCGTGGCGATGAACCGCTTTGCGACGGACACGAAAGCGGAGACGGACTTTGTCATCGCGGCGGTGGAAAGAAGCGGAGCAAAAGCGATATTCACCGACGTGTTCCTGAAAGGGGGCGAGGGAGGAAAGGAGCTTGCGGCAGAGGTGATACGAGCGTGCGAAGTTCCTTCCAAGCTGGAATTTGCCTACGATCTGCAATCGCCCGTCGCGAAGAAGATCGAGGACGTCGCGAAGAAGATTTACGGCGCGGACGGCGCGGATTTTTCGGAGGAGGCGCTCGAAAAGATAAAGACGATAGAGGCGAAGGGCGAGGGCGGGCTTCCCGTCATCATCGCCAAGACGCAATACTCTCTCTCCGATAATCCCGACCTCATCGGCAGACCGTCGGGGTTCAGGATTTTCGTCCGCGACATCGTATTGAAGGGCGGAGCGGGCTTTATCGTGGCGATTGCGGGAAAAATTATGCTCATGCCGGGACTCGGCGCGCATCCCGCGGCGGAGAAAATCGATTTGACGGAAGACGGAAAAATCGTCGGATTGTCTTAATATTTCGGACAGTCTCAATATGCCGACGGCTTTAATCTGTCGGGCTGTTTTAACTCCCTGAAATTATTTGAAAGAGGAAATATTTACTATCATTAACAGGAACGGATATACATGAAAAAAGTAGAAGCGACTAATTTTATCGAGCAAATCATCAACGAGGACATAGAAGCGGGCAGGGTGAAGGAAATTCAGACCCGTTTCCCGCCCGAACCCAACGGATACCTGCATATCGGACACATCAAGAGCATGCTGGTCAATTTCGGCACGGCGGAAAAATACGGCGGGAAATGCAATTTGTTTTTCGACGATACCAACCCGTCCAAGGAAAAGACGGAATTTGTGGACGCCATTCGCCGCGATATAGAATGGGTGGGCTATCATTGGGCGAAGGAGGTATATGCCTCGGACTTTTTCGACGAAATATACGGATATGCGGAGAAGCTGATAGAGGACGGAAAAGCGTTCGTATGCGACCTTTCCCCCGAAGAAATCAGCGCGACGCGCGGCACGCTCACGGAAGCGGGCACGGAGAGCCCTTACAGAAACCGTTCCGTCGAGGAAAACCTGCGGTTGTTCCGCGAGATGAAGGCGGGCAAATATGCGGACGGAGAGAAGTGTCTGCGCGCGAAAATCGACATGTCCTCGCCCAATATGAACCTGCGCGATCCCGTCATTTATCGGATTTTGCGCGCGACGCATCACCGCACGGGAGATAAGTGGTGCATTTATCCCATGTACGACTACGCGCATCCCATCTGCGATTATTTGCAAGGGGTTACGCACTCCCTTTGTACGCTCGAATTTGAGGACCATAGACCCCTGTACGACTGGGTGGGAATTAATTTGGGCTTTTCCCCTAAGCCGCGCCAGATCGAGTTCGCAAGGCTGGCGGTCACGAATACGGTCATGTCGAAGCGCTATCTCAAAAAGCTGGTAGAGGAGGGGCATGTCCACGGCTGGGACGATCCGAGAATGCCGACGATTGCGGGACTGAGAAACCGCGGCGTGCCGCCCGAAGCGCTCTTGGATTTCTGCGGCAAAATCGGGATCGTCAAGGCGAATTCGGAATGTCAGCTCTCGTATCTCGAAGCGTGTATCCGCGACGACCTCAACGAGAACGCGGAACGCGCCATGGCGGTTTTGGAACCCTTGAAGGTGACGATTTCCAATTACGAGGGGGCGGAGGAGCTGGAAACGCCCCTGCACCCGTTAAAGCCCGAGCTGGGGACGCGGAAGGTGACGTTCGGAAAGACCGTATATATCGACAGGGCGGATTTTTCCTCCAATCCTCCGCCCAAGTATCAAAGGCTCAAACCGAACGGATACGTCCGTCTGAAAAACGCCTATATTATTCACTGTGACGAGGTGATAGAGGACGGGAACGGGAAGGTGAAGGAGCTCGTTTGCTCCTATATTCCCGAGAGCCGTTCTTCGCACGATACGAGCGGGATAAAGGTAAAGGGAACCATTCAATGGGTAGATGCGGCGACGGGCGTGGACGCAGAGATTCGGCAGTATTCCTATCTTTTGAAGGACGCGGAATTTGCGGGACAGGACTTTTCCGAGCGCATGAACCTCGACAGCGAGCACATTTTCCAAGGCAAAGCGGAGCCCTATCTCTTTGAAGCGAAAGACGGAAAAGCGTTCCAACTCATGAGAATCGGGTATTATAAGAAATGCCGCGGGGAGGACGGAAAGCCGGTGTTATCGGAAATCGTCTCTCTCAAAGATAATTTCAATAAATAAATTACGGAACGTATCTGCCGACTTTTTTTGTCGGAGGAGGTTACAAAATGCAGACAATGTATTCGCTTTTGGCGATGCCCGCATGGTTTACGGAAAACGCGAAATGGTTTGCGATCGGCGCCGTAGTGCTGATCGTCATTCTCGCGCTCGTCGCGGGCTTCTCCATGGGCTGGGGACCCTTGACATGGGCGGGGGCCTGCGCGCTCTTCGTCGTGCTGGAACTTCATTTCCACGATAAAAATCCTATACTCAAAATCGGAGCAGTAGAAAAACTTGCGCCGGGCGTTCGGGATTTGGTCTCTACGCTCTCTATCGCCGTCGTATGTATCATAGCCGCTTTGGCGGTATTCGGAATTATCTCCATGATTGTCGGACCTCACGGAGACCTCGAGGACGAAGACGAGGAGGATTCCGACTTAGACGAAGGAGAAAAGGGGCGCGTCGTTTTGAAGCGCAGAGGCGGAAGACGTATTTTTGCCGCTAGTCCCGTTCTTTCCGTGCTCGTCACGATTGTCAATGCGGCGGTGCTGGCGCTCGCCATAGCAAGCCTTGCGCTGGTCGTCGTTTCGCTGACTCCGTTAAAGACAGGAGCTCTGAAAAACGTATTCGAAAATACGCTCGTTTCAAATAATTGGAAATATATTCATTCCTATGCGTTCGATTTCCTCATTATAGGCGTGCTTGCGGTTTTTGCGCACGCGGGATTCAAGCGCGGAATGTTGCGCGGCGGCCTCATCGTGACGATAGCTTTTATCGCGGCGATTATTGTGTCTTTTTGGCTTCCCTTTTCTAAATTCGCGGGGGAAGGAGCTGCTTTCGCATTTATCGGAAAAGGCTCCGATTACTTCGGAGATTTGATCGCAAAGGCACTTCCCGAACAGGTGTCCGTCGTTCTCGGCAAGGTGGCCTGCGGACTCGTCTCTTGCGTCGTGCTCTGCATCGCCGTCGCCTTGGTCGGATTTATTCTTCGGCTTATTGTTTCGGGCGTAAAACGCTTTTTTGTGTTCCGTCTGTTGGACGGAGTCCTGTCCATGGCCGTCATGTTTGCCGTGGGAGCATTTTTCTGCGCTTTGGTCATGGCACTGTTATACATATTGGGACATTTTGAAGTATTTGACGCTTCGCAGCTCTTTGGGGAAAACTCGTCCCTGTCAAAGGGGATTTTTGCCGCGTTCGACGAATATCTGAAACCTTGGCTCGAAAAACTGTCCGAATCGATTCCGAAAGGTTAAGTTTCGGTTTGCCGTATTATGTCCGTATAATTTGCCGCTTATGGTCTGTGATATGGCCTCTGTCTGTTGTAGTTTTCCGTTCGTAATCTTTCGAGTATTATAGCCCGCTGAGAAAATTTTTTCCGAACAGCTCTTTTTTCAACGGTTCGTGGGTCTGCGAGCAGCGGACAAATTCTTTTATCAATGAAATACTTTCTTCGACGGCGCGGACAAAGAGTTGTTCTGCGCCGTCCGTCATTACGATGTTTTTATCGTCCGGATACTGCCATTCGTGTCCCTCTGCGTTTAACAGTCTTGTATCTTTTTTGGCGAACATGCGCGCGGAAAAACGTGTGTATGCGCGGAAATTCCGTATGCTCTTCAAAAAGGCGCCCTTGATGAGTGGATCGCGTTCGGCTTTTGCCGTCGCCACCGCATATAGAGTAAATAATTCCGAGGCTTCTTTCGAAGGGATATCGGCGTTGAAATAAACTCGAAATTGACGGAGCTCCTCTGCATTGGATTTTTCTCTGAAATAGAAATCTAGAGCGCCTTCCGCACGGGAGTGCTTGACGGGAGAGTGCCCCGACAGGTAGTAGACATAGGGGTGAAAAATACAATCAGCGGCATAGTGGGTGATATATCCGAGCGCATAACTGAAAAGGTCGGAGTTCCGATCTGCAAATAAGAGGAGCGCTTTGAAAAAATCAAATGAGCCTCTATTGTGCAAAAAGCGCCCGAAATTGATTTCCGAAGCGCGAAAAGCTCGATAAAAGAAACAGAAATCGGCGCCTTGTGCGCCGAAGAAATAGAGGCGCAAGGAAGATATATTTCCGCGGATTTCTTCGGGGAGGCGTCTGAACACTTCCGCGGCGACGGAAAAATGAGTATAAGCGGCAGGCATACGTATAGTATATGCGCTTTTCTTTTTCCCCATTCCCAAAAAAGTTCGTTACAGCCCTGTGCCGGATAAAAATGCGCCCGAAAAATATCGGGCGCAAAATCTGGATTTTCAGAATGTTTCGACGAGGGGAAATTTAAGCGAAGGATTCGCCGGAATTTCCGCCGTTTGACGGGAAAAGTTGATATGATGAATTTTTTGAGATTTCTCTGTAAGAAAGAGTTCAGTCAAACTGATTTGCCAAAATTTCTGCTGTGAGGCGGACGAGGTTCAAAATATTGTTATCGAGTTTGGCACCTTCTTCTCTGGTAAGGACGGCCACGGCTCCGAGACAATCGCCGTTTGCGACGATAGGAACGATAATCTGGGCGGTGATTCCTTCTTCGCGAGAAGAGGTAAGAGGCAGAATGTCTCCGCCCTCCGAAGCGTTTGCAAGATAACTGCGGCGTTCTCTCAAAATTTTGTCCATTTCTTCGGACAGATTTTTTCCGTCGAGTTCTTTTTTACCTTCTCCATAGGCGCATAAAATTTCGTCTGTATCGCAGATAACGGCAAGTTTTCCGCTTAAATCGTTGAGAGATTTGACGGTAGCTACGCTAAAACGTTCCAACGTAGCGATAGGCGAATATTTTTTTAACATGAGTTCGTCCCTGTCGGTAAAAATTTCGAGCGGGTCTCCCTCTTTAATTCTGAGCGTGCGGCGGATTTCCTTAGGGATAACTACTCTGCCGAGCTCGTCGATTCTTCTGACAATACCGGTTGCTTTCATAAAATTTCCTCCGTTTACACTTATTGTGTGTATGTATAGGAAATAGTATACATTTTTTTGTGCAGGAAAAAAAAGATTCTCGGCTTTCAAAAAGAAAAATAAAAAAAATTGGGAAAGTGGTTAAAAATGAGTTGACAAAAGCGGACGGTTATTATATAATAGACCCGTTAATTCGCGGTCGTGGCGGAACTGGCAGACGCGCAAGACTAAGGATCTTGTGGTTAACCCCATGCAGGTTCAATTCCTGTCGACCGCACCATTTAT